>ENA-ORCW01000252-ORCW01000252.1-marine-metagenome-genome-assembly--contig:-NODE-252-length-49037-cov-12.730535_pt1 | contig 49037 bp, 37 predicted proteins | sample MGYA00237784_ERZ508517 | MGnify/ENA primary metagenome ERZ508517 (study PRJEB26187, sample SAMN06268979) | marine metagenome | isolation source: Tt ae E1 feedstock associated aerobic enrichment on...
CTGGGGCCGCTCAAACGGCTTCTTTATAAAATATTGACTATCAATTAGTTATATCTTAGCTTGACGGCTATGCCCTTCACCCCTTTCAAAAGGGGAATATTGGTGTTTTTAAAAGGATAAAATTGACAGTTTATCTTATTTGTTTGTAAATGTGTTTATTCTGATAAATTTAGTTGGTATTAAACTTTTTAAGTGCAAATATTTACCTTTGCAGCCTCAAAAAAACAATTATGGATCTGAATATTCTTACTGCAATTTCGCCGGTTGATGGCCGCTACAGGAAAGTTACGCAAAACCTTGCCCCCTATTTTTCAGAATATGCACTGATCCATTACAGAGTAAAAGTCGAAATTGAATATTTTATTGCCCTGGCAGAGCTTCCATTGCCTAATTTGAAGGATATTGATCATGGTTTGTTTGAAGGTTTAAGAAAAATTTATCAAAACTTCTCCGAGGCTGATGCCCAATCCATCAAAGAAATAGAAAAAACCACCAACCACGATGTGAAGGCGGTGGAATATTTTATCAAGCAGAAATTTGATAACCTTGGCTTGGAAGCATACAAAGAGTTTATCCATTTCGGATTGACCAGTCAGGATATCAACAATACTTCTATCCCCATGTCCTTTAAAGATGCCATGGCATTTATGGTGGATAAAATTAAGGAAGTTGAGGGAATGATCGCCGGAATGGCAAAGGATTGGAAAACAATACCAATGTTGGCAAAAACCCATGGGCAGCCTGCTTCACCTACCACTCTGGGAAAGGAATTATTGGTATTTTCCGAGCGGATCAACCGCCAGCTTGATCTTTTGAATCAAATTCCTTATTCCGCTAAATTCGGTGGCGCTACAGGAAATTTAAACGCACATGTTCTTGCCTATCCAGATGTTGACTGGAATGCATTTGCCAATCATTTTGTAGAAAAATACCTTGGCCTCAAACGAAGCTATCCTACCACCCAGATCGAACATTACGATAACCTGGCGGCTATTTTTGATGCAATAAAAAGGATCAATACCATTTTCATTGACTTCAGCCGGGATGTCTGGCAATACATTTCGATGAACTATTTCAAGCAAAAAATTATCAAAGGAGAGATCGGTTCATCGGCCATGCCGCATAAGGTAAATCCCATCGACTTTGAAAATGCTGAAGGAAATCTGGGTCTGGCAAATGGAATTTTTGAACACCTTTCCGCCAAATTACCTATCTCGAGGCTTCAGAGGGACCTGACAGATTCGACGGTTTTGAGAAACATTGGTGTTCCCGTTTCACACACATTGGTGGGATTGGTTTCATTGGTTAAAGGCATTAAAAAGCTGGAGCTTAATCCGGATGTGATCAGCCAGGATCTGGACGACAACTGGGCGGTGACAGCAGAAGCCATCCAAACCATTTTAAGAAGGGAGGGATATCCCAAACCTTATGAAGCATTGCTCGACCTGACCCGGAAAAATGAAAAAATCACGGAAAAAGCGATCAAGGAGTTTATCAATGGACTTGACGTAAGTGAAGGAGTAAAGAAGGAGCTTCTATCGATTTCTCCTTATAATTACATTGGGTTGGCGGGGAAGTAGAATTAGGTTTTCAATGTAAAAGCTGCCATCTCGACCTTTTGTCGAGATCTACCTGGAAGAACTATATTCTGACGAATGACTTTGCCATTGCAAAATGAATAACCATCCACCACGTTTTTATTTCATTAATTAATCAAACTTTTACTACTTTTGTCGCTAATGAAATTTCTTCATCCGGAGTTTTTATTTGGTCTTTTTGCGGTTGCTGTTCCCATTATCGTTCACCTTTTCAATTTCAGGAAAGCCAAAAAAGTCTATTTTTCCAATACCCGGTTCATTCAGGAAGTAAAAAAATCAACCAGCTCGAAAAGAAGGCTAAAACACTTACTCATTCTGTTTTCAAGAATACTTTTCATTATTTTCCTGGTACTGGCTTTTGCCCAACCCATCATTCCATCAAAATCAAATATCCAATCGGCGGAAAATGTATTGATCTATGTAGATAATTCCCTGAGCATGACCAACACAACCGCAGAAGGATCAAATGGTTTGGATGTTGCGCTGGCAACAGTAGAGCGATTGCTGGACATTTATCCGGCCAATACCAATTATAAATTGCTAACCAATAACTTTGCACCCTATTCCAATACATTAAAAAGCAGGGATGAAGTACGTGAGCTGTTGACTGAAATCAGACGAAGTCATGTTTCCAGAAGTTTCCAGGAAATCAATGATCGGTTAAAGGTCAATTTTGAGCAAACAGAAAACACATCCAGCGAAACCTATTACATTTCTGATTTTCAAAAATCAACATTTGGAAATAATCCCTCCGACCTGGATAGCAGCAACCTGGAATTTTTGATTCCCATCGTTTTTGAAAACTACAGTAATGTTTTTGTTGATTCCATCTACCTGGAAAATCCTTTCTTAATGGGCACACAATCGAACAAACTCCATGTCATTCTAAAAAATGATAGCGATACGGAACAACAGGACCTCAATGTGAAATTTTATGTTAATGATATCCAAAACGCCTCTTTTACCCTGAATCTGCCGGCTAATTCAAGCGAAAATTATACGATAGATCTTTCCATGCCACTTGAAAGGATCAACAAAGTCAGATTGGAATTTGAAGAATTTCCGGTAGCATTTGACAATGAATATTTTCTGGTCCTAAACAAAAGTGATCGGATCAACATCGTGGAAATAAAATCTGAAAATTCACCTACGGCTATTGAAAAAGTCTTTGGTAATAGCGACTTATTCAATTTTACCTCACAGCATCTTTCCAACATTGACTACAGCCTGATTCCTCAATCGGATTTAGTCATTCTCAATGGAATCAATGAAATTGAAACTTCATTAAGTGATGTGGTCAGAGATTATTATGACCATGACGGATCGATATTGCTAATCCCCGGTACACGCCCAGATTTCTTATCCTACCAAGGCATCAGCGGCATTGGATTGCGAGCTGCCAACAACCAGGGTATGCAACAGTTGAATGACCCCGACATGAACAACCCTTTTTATGAAAATATTTTCGAAAGTCAGGAAGGAAACATGCAAATGCCAACAGTGAGACCACTCATGCAATGGTCCGACAGCCGTTTTAACCTCTTAAGCCTGAAAAACGGACAAAATTATCTCTCCGAAATCCGACCAAAATTATACCTGCTTGCCGGGCCGGTAGTAGAAGATTATGGCAATTTTCAGCGACATGCGTTATTTGTGCCTGTCATGTATAAAATAGCTTCCATGAGCAAGGAGTTTAGCAATAATCTCTACTTTCAGATCTCACAAAGCATCATTAATCTCAAAATAGATTCCTTAAATCGGAAATCTGTTTTTAAATTGAAAAGCCAAGAAAGCGAATTCATTCCCGGGCAGAGAATTTCAGGTGACAGGATTTTCCTGGAATTGCCTAAATTTACCCTGAACAGTGGATTTTATGATTTACTGGCTGATGACGAATACTTGTTTACTGTAGCATTGAACATTGATAAAAACGAATCGAAACTCAATGGATATACCAGGGAAGAATTGGAAGATATGTTTTCGGAATATCCTAATGTTTCCATATTTGATGCACCTGACAGTCAGGAGGCCGAAAGTGACATTAAAAAATTAAAATTCGGAACACCACTGTGGAAGTACGCTTTGATGTTATCTTTGCTCTTCCTGCTAACTGAAGTTTTGCTAATAAGATTTTTTAGATAATGAGCACATTAATAAAATCTGCCAAAATAGTTGACCCCGGTTCAAAAAATCACCTTCAGAAAAAAAATATCCTTATCGATGAAAATGGAATCATCAAAAAAATAAGCAGCGAATCAGCCAAGGCAAAAACGGTTATCGAAGGTTCTGATCTGCATGTTTCCATTGGCTGGTTTGATATGAAAGCCAACTTTAATGATCCAGGTCTGGAGCAGAAAGAAGATCTCAACACGGGCCGTTTGGCAGCTGCGGCTGGTGGATTTACAGAGGTTGCCCTTGTTCCCAATACCAACCCTGTCATCCAATCTAAAAATGATGTCAAGTACCTCCAATCGGGTAATAAAAATGAACTGGTACAATTGCATGCCATAGGCGCAATTACAAAAAATTGCCAGGGTGAGGATCTCACTGAAATGATTGACATGCATCATGCTGGTGCAGTTGCCTTTTCGGACGGGAACAAACCGATCTGGAACACAGATATCCTTCTAAAAACCCTTCAATACTTACAAAAGTTTGATGGACTGCTCATCAATCTTCCTGAAGATAAGTATTTGACTTTCTTTGGTACCATGCATGAAGGCCCAACAAGTACAATGCTCGGTTTGAAAGGCATTCCGTCACTATCAGAAGAATTAATTGTAAAGAGGGATCTCAAACTGCTGGATTATGCGGGAGGTAAAATCCATTTCAGCAATATTTCCACACGTGATGCATTAAAAATTATAAAAAAGGCCAAACAGAAAGATAAAAATGCTACTTGTGATGTAGCGGTCACTCACTTGCTGTTTGATGATCGCATTTTAGTGGAATACGACTCAAACTTTAAGGTAAACCCTCCGCTTCGTGAAGAAAAAGACAAAAAAGCGCTTTTGAGAGGATTGATGGATGAAGTGATTGATGTGATCGTCAGTTCGCATGAGCCCCATGATGAAGAGTGCAAAAAGCTCGAATTTGACCTGGCAGATTTCGGTATGGCCACCATTCAAACTTTCTTTCCAATGCTGCTTCGGGCTACTAATAACAAAGACTGGATTGACCTGATCCCAAAGTTCACCACCAATCCAAGAAAAATATTGGGAATGGAAATTCCGGAAATAAAAACCGGTGAAGCTGCAAATCTCACCGTATTTGATCCGGGTGAGCTGTGGTCACTGGATGCTACAAACAACTTTAGCAGATCAAAAAATTCCCCTTTTTACAATCAGCAATTGAAAGGAAAAGCGGTAGCCGTTATCAATAATGGCCACGTTTTTCAATGGTAAGTTCTATGAATCTTGTTTGGAAATACATATTCAGGACCGCTCTAAAGTATGGTTTGACCTGTTCGATTATTATCCTTGTCTTTTTTTCGGTTCTTCTTTATTCTGATAAAAACATCTTCAATCCGGCGCTTTCTTTACTTGCGGGATTAATTGTCCTGGTATTCATTCTCTTTTCAATTATTGAATACAACCAGATTGATGTCGTCCCAAAATTCTGGAAAAATATGTCGGTGGGTATCATCAATTATATAATAGTTGCCCTGATATACTTTCTGTTTATGATGATTATTATCAATCTGGTAAGGCCGGAATTATTGAATGACTATATAAGCGACCGCATTGCCATGATGGATGAGAATAAAGGGGGATTTATTGAAAAATTTGGCGAGGAAACCTATATAAAAACGTTGCAGGATGTTAAAGATACCAGCCCTTATGACCTCGCACTGGACGGGTTAATTAAAATATCGTTTATAGGATTATTTTCTACTATTTTTATAAGTTTGATCTATCTGTTTTTTAAAACCAAAAAAATAACATCATAAACTTAAATACCAACTAGATTATGGAAGCTCAAGTATCACCCTCAAAAATCGGATTTCGGTACGGGATTATTGCCGCAATCATTTCAATTATTTATAGTTTAATATTGCAATTAGCAGGTTTGGCATCAAATCAGGCACTGAGTAGTCTTGGACTTGTCATCTTGGCAATTGTAATTTACCTGGCCCACAAGGCATTTAAAGAACAAGGTGACGGATTCATGAAATACGGGCAAGGTGTGTCCATTGGATTCATTATCTCACTGGTAAGTGGGGTTATAGGCAGTATTTTCATGTACATCTATATTTCATTTATCGATGATTCAGTGATCCAACAGGGTATTGATAAAGCATATCAGGACCTGGAGGAAAGAGGAATGTCTGACGAAGAAATTGAACAAGCAATGCAGTTCACTGAAAAACTTATGACACCGATGTTTTTCTTAATTGTTGGAATTGTATTTACTATTATTGCAGGTTTAATAATTTCACTTATTATTTCAGGAATAACCAAAAAGGAAAATCCTCAAGCAGTATAACAAATGAATAATAACCTGGACATTTCGGTTGTTGTACCTCTTTACAACGAGGTAGAATCAATTGCCGAATTAACAGAATGGATAGGCCGTGTCATGGAAGAGCACGGCTTTTCTTATGAGGTCATCATGGTTGACGATGGCAGTGACGATGGCTCATGGGAAAAACTCAATGAACTTACTCAGTTAAACAATTGCATCAAGGGAATCCGGTTCAATCGCAATTATGGTAAATCCGCCGCCTTGAATACCGGGTTCAAATTTGCCTCCGGAGAGGTTGTCATTACGATGGATGCTGATCTGCAGGACAGCCCGGATGAAATACCAGAGTTATATCAACTGGTTATGAAAAACAATTATGACCTTGTTTCCGGGTGGAAGAAAAAGCGTCATGATCCGATCAGTAAAACCATTCCCAGCAAATTTTTCAATTTCGTCACAGGAAAGATCTCCGGAATCAAGCTACATGATTTCAATTGTGGTTTAAAGGCTTACCGCAATTCGGTAATCAAAAGCATTTATGTTTACGGTGAAATGCATCGCTACATTCCTGTCATAGCCAAGTGGAATGGATTTAACCAGATCGGTGAAAAGGTTGTTGAGCACAGGGCAAGAAAGTATGGTAAAACGAAATTTGGCTTCCAACGATTTATTACGGGATTTTTAGACCTGGCATCCATCACTTTTGTTTCAAAATTCCGGAAAAAGCCTATGCATTTTTTTGGTACGCTGGGTTCATTGTCATTTATCGCCGGTTTTTTTATTGTACTGTGGCTCATCGGTGAAAAGCTATATTTTCTGTGGTATATCAAAGCGACCCTGCACCGGGACGTCGTAGACCAGCCTTTGTTTTACATCGCTTTGGTAGCCTTGATTGTTGGTGTACAACTATTTCTCGCCGGATTTTTGGCAGAAATGTATACCATGCAGAATGCCCGCAAGGAAGATTATATTATGATCGAAAAAATCGGATTATAGATCATCATGCCCGAATTTTCCATCATTATCCCGCTATACAATCGCCCAAAGGAAATTGACGAACTACTTCTCTCTCTATCCAGGCAAACTTTTAAAGATTTTGAGGTGCTGGTTGTTGAGGATGGATCGACTGTAAAATCGGAGCAGATCTGTCAGGCTTACAAATTTCATTTGGATATTAAATATTTTTACAAAGAAAATGAAGGCCCCGGACAAACACGGAATTACGGTTGCCAACATGCGAAATCTGACTTTTTCATTTTTTTTGATTCGGATTGCCTGATCCCGGAAAATTATCTGGAACAATTAAATCAAAAAAAGAAAGAAGAAAAGTTTGACGCTTTCGGTGGTCCAGATGCGGCAGATGATTCTTTTACACCCATCCAAAAAGCCATCAATTATTCCATGACCTCCCTTTTTACCACAGGAGGGATCAGGGGAAAAAAAACATCCGTTGAAAAATTTCATCCAAGAAGTTTTAACATGGGTATCAGCCGTGCAGTTTTTGAGAAAACCGGCGGATTCTCACCAATGCGGTTTGGTGAGGATATTGATTTTAGTATCAGAATAATTGACGAAGGATTTACTTCAATTCTGATCACCGAATGTTTTGTCTATCACAAAAGAAGGACGGACTTCAAAAAATTTTACAAACAGGTTTTTAACTCTGGAGTAGCAAGAATTAACCTTTACAAGAGACATCCTCAATCCTTAAAATTGCTTCATTTTTTTCCCGCAACCTTTTCGATACTTTTGATCATTGCCATTATTTACACCGTAGTATTCCTGTCATGGATACCCATATTTCCTTTCGTACTTTATTTTTTGGTTATTCTTTTTGATTCACTCCTTCAAAACACAAATGTGAATGTGGCGATAAAATCCGTTTTTGCGTCATTCATTCAGTTGGTTGGATATGGTTTTGGATTCATCAAAGGATATTGGAGAAGAGTGGTTTTGGGAAAGGAAGAATTCCATGATTTTGAGAAGAGCTTTTACAAATAGAATTGGGCAAATTCACAAAAAGTTAGTCAAATCAAGACGATCAAGATCAAGTGTTTCAGACAACGAATACATTGATGACATTAGTTACCATCTTTTTGGCCTCAAATATTCGTTTATCCTGATAAACTAGATTGCAAAATTCTTTTCTAAATACAAAGGCAAGGTATATGTGATTAACTTGGGTTAAAATGGAGGGGAATTTGAATCTGTAAATTATCCCAGGCAATAAGCATATATATATCCTTAGAATCGCCATCGAAGGCAATAGTAAACTGTTCTATAGTTTCAGAAACAATTTCTACAGGCACCTCTACTTCCAGGACATCATACTGATGATCAGGTTCATAGTAACCAAATTGGCCTGTTTCACTATTGAGAATTATTTGCCATGAATCATGATTTGGGACAGCATACATTCGGTATGTGCCAGCTTCTATTTCATTACCAACAAAATTGATTTTCCGATTAAATGAGATCTCGGTAGCATCATTAGCGCCCAATCTCCAATATTTACCATTTGGCACTAAAGCTCCTGTCGTCCGTGGTAATCCTGTTATTAGTTTAAATAAATTCGTCCATGCCTTTCCTTTTGGCAACCATGACCTATCTTTTGCCTCCCCAAAAATTTCTCTCCCATTTTTATAAGGTCTGCTGTAGGTGACATTTAGATTAAAATCATTATTACTATATGAAACAGTATCTGCCGGACTATGTGATCGGGTAGTTGAAATTCTATAGCCACGATACCCAATCCATATTATGAGCATAGTAAGTATTAAAAGAAAAAAATGTTTCCTTCTCATCATCAGTGAAATTATGACATTAAATCGGAGTCTAAATACATTGTTAAACCCTTAACATTTTTAATTCACTCTTCTTACAATTGATTTATTCTTCTTTTGCTTAATGATGCAGATATTTCAGCACAGTATTTAAGAAGATACATCGGGAATTGACTTAATTTATAGCTCTTAAATTCTATTTCAATCCTAATGCATGAATGAATACATCACTTACAATACAGTTTTCAAACTTGCAGTTTTCCAAAAATTCTTCAAGTATCTTTTTCACCAATTCCGGCGCAGGTTTGTTTTCCCGGATGGTGGAAAAACTACTCCGATCCAAAGCTCCAAATTCACTAATTACATTCCAGTTTTTTGGTTTCTTAATCCCTACGACCGATGATGGATCTTTACTTTCAATGTAAAAAATAGATCCCTGAATCTCTTTATAAGGATGAAAGCACCATGACAATTTATTTTCGTCAAAGAGCTTGCGCATATCACCAATCCATTGCAGGGTGTTTTCGCCGGCTTCGCATACATAAACAGGAGCCTGATGCCTTTCTGCAAAGTCAATATATTTTTGAACGGCAGATTGGTTTGTCTCTGTAAAATAACGTTGAAATGAAAACACAATATTTTCACTTTCCAATCCTTCCATTGCATTCAGGTTCTCATGGTACTCCGGAAATTGAACAAAGATCAGGTGATTCTTGTCTATTTCACGGATAGCTTTAATAGTTTCTTTGTAGAGATTGACCAAAGAATGGTTGAGCTGGTTCATATCTTCTCCAAAATATGGTGCCAACGGCGCGTTTAAAAGATCATATCCCATTACAACAGGATTATTTTTATATCTATTGGCTATTTCTTTCCAAACGTTGATCAATTTTTGCTGACAAACTTCGCTTCTGAGTAACCAGGGATATCCGTAACTATCGTCGTAATTTTCCCCACTCTGTCCACAGGGTGCGCAGTGCATGTCAAGAAGAACAAATAGCCCGGTTTCCTGACACCACCTAACTATATTGTCTATTTGTTCATAACCCTGCCTATTTTGCCCCAAATAATCATCGTCTGTTAATAACTTATAGTGAATAAAAAGACGCACATGGTTGAATCCCTGTTCTTTGATAAATTGAATATCCTTTTTTGTGATATAATTTTCGAGGTATGTTTTCCAGAACTCCTGAGCTCTGGCTTCACCAATGAGTTCAGTCAACAGCGTGTTTATCTTTCGGGGAGAATCCACATTTCCTAATTGCAGCATATATCCTTCGGGCACCAGCCAGTTCGCTAAACAAATACCTTTTAACTGAATGTCGTTTCCCTGCCCATCTACCATTGAAGTACCGCGACTGGTTATGAAACCCTGTGATAGGCCAATGTTGGCAGACAGATAAATTACTAGCAAAATAGTTGCCTGCTTCATTTTCTTAGGATTTATCAGAATGTTGAAACTGCTGCGGACTTGCACCATACTGTTTGGTAAAAAGTTTGCTAAAGTAGCCCGGATCACTGTAGCCACATTCGTAGGCCACTTCAGAAACATTTAATTCTCCGCTTTGAAGGAAGGTTTTCCCCTTTTCCAGGCGAAATAAATTTATGAAATGACTTGTTGAGCCGCCGGTAATCGCCCGTAATTTCCGGTGAACCTGCATCCTGCTTAAATGCATCGCATCTGCAAATTCATTGATACCGAATGCTCCGTCTTCAAAATGCTCTTCCAATACCTTTACCGCTGCTTCAATAAATGGGTCTACCCTTCCTTTCGAACTTTTAAAAACTGTCCCGTTGGAATAAATTCTCCTTAAATTGTTGCGGCTTTCTATCAAATTTTCAATGCGGACTTTTAGCTCATCTTCCTCAAAAGGTTTGACGAGATAGGCATCTGCGCCTCCTTTAAGTCCCATGATCTTTTCTTCATGCTTGCTTTTTGCGGTCAGCAAAATGACCGGAACGTGGCTGGTACGAATATCCGCCTTCAAACGGGATGTCATCTCATACCCATCCATTTCCGGCATCATCACATCGCTGACAATCAAATCCGGAATGAGGGATGTTGCCTTTTCAAATCCTTCAATGCCATTGGTGGCAGTCACAATTCTGTAATCCGCAGAAAGCAACCGCTCCAAATAATAGATGACATCTTCATGATCCTCAACCAATAACAACATGGGTAAGTCTTTTTCTGAATCAGCAAGCTTGTCTTGCAACTCATTTGATTCATGTAGCATTTTGGCCTGAACCGGTAGTGATATGGTAAAAATTGAACCCTCACCTTTGCTGCTTTTTACCTGAATATTACCTCCCATTCGTTCTACAAGTTCCCTGGTAAGCGCCAGCCCAATCCCACCAGTTTCGCCGTTCGACGGCTTCGTATCGGACACCTGGAAGTAACGGTCAAATACTTTCGGAATATCCTCCTTCGAAATCCCAATTCCATTGTCTTTCACTTCGATGTTGAAAAAGGGAGGTTTAAATGAAGCCTTAAGCGTTACCTCGCCGCCTTCAGACGTAAATTTTATGGCATTGCTTAGTAGGTTGTTGACAATTAATTTGAGCTTTTCCCGGTCATAAGCAATCTCCATAACCTGGTTTTCATAACAAGCATTCAATCTGATTTCCTTTTGATCAGCCAATGGCTGGAATGCTTCCAGCAAATATTCCAAATATGGAACGACATTTTCCTCCACTGTTTTCAGTTGGTCAAGGTCAGACTGCGCCTTGGAAAAGCCGATGAGCTGATCTACCAGGTTTAGCACCTGTTGACTGTTTTTCTGAATGAGATTTTTTTCTTTTTCATGTCCCTGAATCAGATTGGAAACACCCTTGATCACCGTAAGCGGCGTTCTGAATTCATGAGAGATATGATCGTAAAAGCGGGACTTGGCTTTGTTCAATTGGATTAAGCCCTGTGCTTGCAGTTCTTTTAATTTAGAGGCATTATTTCTGCCGGCCACCACGATGGCAAATAAAATATTTGTCAAAACAATGCAGATGTAAATGACATTCACCTTCAGATTGGAAGGTAAGCCTACGTACAATGACTCAATCATTATAATACTTCCAGCAAGATAAAAGGGCGAAAAGGCGATCAGGTAACTTTTGAAACCTCGGTGTCCCAGGATAACACCTATAATTGCCCCTATCACACAAAAAAGTAAAAAACATCCAATAAAAAATGAACTAAGGGTTTCTGTAGACAACTGAAAGAAAATAGGAGTTCCATAGGTTCCAGTTATTTCTTGTATGAAAAGAATGCACTGCATTATAAAAATCATTACCAGGTTGAAAGTTTGTATTTTCCATATCCAGTTTATTTTTTTCTTAAGTCGTAGGAACCTATTGGAAAACAAATACAAGCCTAATGCACCAAGCGTATATGAAAGTAAATAAAACGCCGGATTAAAATCATATGCTAACTGCCAGGCAATAAATGTATTTCTAACATTTTCCACATAGAGAAACAACATACTAATTCCGAAAATGAACAGCGCATAATATCCACCCTGGGCATCTCGTTCCAACCCTGCTCTTAAGGAAAAATAAATAAATTGAAAAATAAAAATCCCTAGTAAAAATCCTTTCCATATACCCAGTTTCCTGGTTTGATCAAAAAGCTCATTCTGATCGAAATATCCCATAGCAATGCCATAAGTAGGTTGGTAGTGTCCTCTGAAGGTTTCAAAAGGGTAGTATTTTAGGTATAAATATGCTGTATCATTAGCTGGGAGATCAAAGCTAAGCAGGCTCATTGGGTGCCGGACTTGCTTATCCAGCATGGGTACCTTCTTGCCCGTTAATACTTTTTTATAAGTTCCATTAACTTCAGGTAGAAACGCTTCAATCGTTGGGTTGTCGCCACCGGCATCTAATAGGTATTGTTGCCGGATGTCTTTTGGATTTACGATTTTTAACCTGCACCACACCATGCTCTTTGATGCCTTGGTTAAATATTTCGGCTGATAATATCTGGCAAGATGGTCCCAGTTTTCTTTAATTTCTGCGAACGAATAGTGGTTCATGGAATCAATAACATATTCGCGATTGTGGAAAATAAAATTCATTTTTTTGATAGGCCACCTCCAATAGACATCGGTTTTCACCCCTCCCAATTTTTTTAGCGTAAACCCTTCAAATTCCTGAAAAGTGTTTTTATCATATATCCGGATACTGGGACTAGCTCGCCTCCATTGAACAGAACTTTTGAATCGTATAAAAAATTTCTTGCTTTCATGAGGTGCAAGGTTTAGCCAAAAGAAATTGCGACCATCTCGAATGGATCTGTCAGTAGGACGAATCCCAGTGCCCAAGCGAATATGTTCAATTGATTGATTTTGATCTACCAGGTATATGTCAACTTCCGACCATTTCCACCACATAAAACCGGCTTCGGCCAGAAATTGAACCTCACTATCCTGGCTATTCACAAACTCACCTTTAAGCCAGTATATTTCGCCTTTTTCTAGTTTTATTGTTTTGGGCTGTGCCTCGAACCTTTCCGACCAACTCATAACCTGCTCCAGTGTCTCCTCCTCTGCTGCCTTGTACATTTGCAAAAGTGAATCAGGGCATTGAGCATATCTCACAAATCCGGGAAATTCCAATGGATAGTCATGTTTGACCAACCAACCCTGGGAGATGGATTCATGGCTACAGCAGGAAATCAGGAGAATCGATATCAGTATTCGAATATTCACTTTTTCACTTTGTAATTTTGAAAGAACTAACTGTTACATAGGATAGAGCTTTACCCTATTAAATTTAACTATTTTGAGTTTAATTGAATCATTAAGGAGCATCATGCAATTACAAATTCGACGCTGTGACGTATTCAAAATCTTCTCACTTTGAAATCCGTTTACTACTACCTAATCCATTTTAGTGAAGGTACCTCCGTTCAGGACTTCAATACGTTTGGCGTGTTTTTGCACATCTTCCCGATAGAAATAAGCATCCCGCAATTTTTTTTCTGAGAAAAGCTGAAGCTGGTCTCCCCGATGTGGTGATCCTTCCTGTGAAGAATTGCCATAGCTCAATAGCACTTTTGCTTTGACTTTATCTCCGAACTCGACAATACCAACATAAGAATCGCCTCCGGATACATAGAAATCCTCAGGGTCACCACCTGCGGGCCAGATGACCCGGAGACAGCCCACGCTACCAATAGCGCCATTTGCTGGTAAATCGATGCTGTCCATTTTGAGCCGCAGCATTTCACCATAGGGTTTGGTGAGACTACCGTACCGTCTTTCTACTGTTTTTATGGTGCCTTCGAATACCTTAACTGCCTTTTTTGGATCAGCCAGTCCATCAGGAGTGGTCAAGGGATTTTCTTTGTCCCAAGGTATTGCGTAGATTTCTTCCTCGTGGGATAGTAAGAACATATTATATGACCAGTTCTGGAAAACCTCCGTTCCTACACTGTTATTTTCGGCCTGCCGATCCCATGTTTCCAATACCTTTTTAGCTTCTTTTGCCTGCTTCGATCCATAACTATCAATAGCCTGAAATAGGTCATCCAATAAGCGATCAGCAGATTCAAAGCGTGTGGATAACTTATAATCGATCAACTCATCAAATGTAATGGAAGAGTCCCCACCAATTAATCGTCCAGCTATTTGATTACGAAAATCCATACCCTGGGGGGAAAAATAGGATGGAAATTCTTCGGGATGTAGTACCTGGGGGAACGTACAATACCAGGGAGGATCATTCGTATTCTGCAACCACCCCGAATCAGGATTTTTTACTTTAGGCAGGTCTTCGTATGGATGGATTTTAGTCCAGATATCTTCTGATTTGCCACCCTTAATAATTTGCTGCCAGTAGTCCCATCCACCCTTCTCCCTTTCCGGAATAAACCCATTGAACAGATAGAATATGTTCCCATCTTTGTCTGCATACATGTAGTTGGAATACGACATTTGAAACATTTTTAATGCCTCTTCAAACTCCTTAAAATTGGTGGCGGTGGCCAGTTTCCAAAGCTCATACCGAGGATTGGGTAAATGCGATCCAACAGTAATTCCAGGAACAGCTACTCGTAGAGCAAGCGCTTTTTGCCCCCACTTTTTAAAAACAGGACCATGTTTTGACCAAAGGATTTCTATCTCTTTTTCCAGGAAACTACCATCGGGTAACTTAATCTTGATTGTTTTCAACTCCTTTATAAAATCAGTGGCTTTACCGTCAAGCAAGTAACCATCATTTACCAGTTCCAGTTCGTAGATATCGACATTATCAATTGTGTTATCAGTATTCGCCCAACCCAAAAACTCGTTAAATGCTATCACAAAACCAGGAGCCCCAGGGGATGCTGCTCCATAAATATTTTTGTCAGGTGTTGTGAAATGGGTTTCCACATATAAGCCACTTGACCAGGACCAATGAGGATTTTGAACCAGCATCGCATGATTTGAGGCAGACCTGGCAGGTGCGATGGCAAATGCATTTGATCCCTTTGAATTCCATGTTTGCAGAAGATTTTTCTCTCTTTCCAAAATAAAACCAAAGATGTAGCTAAAAGCATCATTTAACATGATGTCATCAATCCGCACTGGTAAAACCAGCCTGTTTTCCTCCTTCAATGTTTCAGGGTGTGCTTCAGCGTAAGCATTTATTCCATTTACAAATGAGTTAAACAGGCGCTTCGATTCGGTATAAAGGGAATTGACCCATCTATCGGATGTTTCCTGAAGTTTAAAGGTGTGAACCAGTATATCCGTTTCGAGATATTTTTCACCCCAATATTCGGAGGCCTTACCACGAGCTTGTCCATACATTTTTAGAATCAGATTGCCATGCAGATGCATCTGAGACCAACCCTGGGCAAAAAACAGGTCCTCATCATTGTCCGCATAGATGTGTGGAACTCCCCACTCATCCCAGATAATCTCGGTATTTGTCAGATTTAATTTGTCGTTTTCAGGCAAGGCATGTTGAGCCTGACTGAATACCCCCAAGGGTAAAATTGCTAGTATTATTAGCCTTAAGTTTTTCATCGGATTAATTTTTAATGGTTATTTTGTTTGTGTAAAGTTTACAATTCACATAGAATCGAACGTGGAGACATGTAACCTTCTCTGGAAATATTGTAACATGACATTGAAATTATTAGTGCAAACCCAGCCATGAGAAACAAACTTCTAAAATGCCTGTCATTTTTAGGCATTTCATTCGAAGAATGTGATTATTTTTATATTGCTTATTAGCTATTTGACAATTAAAATAATTGCCCAACTTAACTGTGATAATTCGTTGGATCACAGCAGTTGGGCAATTCTATTATATCTCATTTTTTTGGTTTACAGGTTAGGTGTACCCAAATATTGTGGGTATCATCTGTTCTCCGGAATACCGCAAATGGGATGGTCATGTCATTGATGTGTAAATCCCTTCCGGAATATTTTTCATTGGTGTTGGTTTTGATATCAATTTTTTTGTAGGTGGAATTCAGTACAAAACTTCTTTCAATAGGCTGCTCCATACACAAAAAATCATATGATGCAAAATCATTGTCCTTATGCCTGGTACCTAATTGAATCCTAACAACCAACATTATTTTCCCGGTTTCAAGTAAAACTGATGGCACGTTAAAAGTCAAAGAATTCATCACCTCATTAGCAGCCACAGAAGTGTTGGATTGATAGTGACTTAAAGCGATCGGAGGGGGTGCATCTTTATCGTTCTGATCGAATATTCTCGTTGATTTTCGATCGTAGGGACTGTAAGCTTTTATCTTGTTGTTGTGCTCGTCCAGTCCCCATAATTGACAGGTGATTTGGCCAAATACCCTTTTACAGTCCCCATTATCAATCCTGTTACGGGTAGTTTCAGAGACTGAAAAGTAATTGAGGTCTATGTCCAGAAACACCATATTTGTATTAGTTTTCACAACATTGGGTGCCTTGTAGTTTATTGGCACCAGAACGTTTGGTTTAGCCATGTCAGACTTCTGAGCTACGCCCAATAAAGGGCATCCAATGAACAAGATTGGTATCGCCAAATACTTAAATGATCTTAAATTTTTCATAATGATTTGATTTTTATGATTGATTGAATATTGAAAATTTTCCGTTATAGCTTATTCGAAATACCAGACATCGTTTTTTGATGAACCATCACTTCCTGCGATGATCCATATTTTGTTGTCAAATACGGTCGAAACGTGACGGTCTCTTTCAGTAAAATTAGCATTTCTGGTAGCCTCCATCCAGTTTTCTCCATCACCGCTATACCAGACGTCATTTTTTCTTGAACCGTCAAACCCTCCGATAACCCATATTTTATTATCAAATACTACCGTAGCATGGCTTCTTCTTCCAGAAAAGCCAGCATTGCCTGTAGCCATTGTCCAGGTCTCTCCATCACTGCTGTACCAAACATCGTTATTGTAGCTGCCTCCGATAACCCAGATTTTATTATCAAAAACCACCACAGCATCGGTGGATCTTGATGAAAATCCAGTATCATTGGTTGCCTCCGTCCAGTTTTCGCCATCACGGCTATACCATACATCTACATTATTAAAGCCGTCCGACTGACCGATAACCCATATTCGGTTATCAAATACAACAGCAGCATGGTTATACCTTCCAGAGAAACCGGCATTATTCGTAGCTTCAGTCCATATTTTCCCGTCACTGCTGTACCAAACATCATTTTTCTTTATGCTACCTAACCCACCGATAACCCAAATTTTATTATCAAATACTACCGTAGCATGGCTATCTCTGCCTGAAAAACCAGCGTTGCCCGTAACCAGCGTCCAGTCTTTCCCATTATCGCTGTGCCAAACATCGTTTTTGCCAAATAGAGAACCAGGTGATTTTCCTCCAATGATCCAAAGTTTATTATCAAATACAACCAACGAAGTCCAAACCCTAACCGAAAATTGTGCGGAACGAGTGACTAATTTAGCTTCGGAAAGACTACGAGTTGTAAAGCTAAACACATTACTGGTCGTTGAGTTTCCATTATTATCCCGAGCGTCTATTTGCCAATAGTAAGTAGTGTTAAGATGCAACGGTTCTTGTATATCGAAAGATGTGCCAACCAAACCTTCAGCTACTATTTCAGAAGGTGACTCGTTTTCGCCCAATAGTAGGTTATACCAAATGGAATCGCCTTCCGGATCGGTTGTTGCATTCCACCTGAAAGTGGGGGTACGACTCACATTTACCGCCCGATCAGTCACACCCATCAGGTTAAAAGGGTCCGGGGGCAGATTTGTCAGTGTGGTAAAGGAGAAAATATCGCTGCTGGTAGAATCGCCTTCACTATCCCTAGCCGTTACCCTCCAATGGTATTCCGTATTGTATTTTAATGGATCCTTGATTGCAAAATCATTGACTGATATGTCTCTCGCAATTTTTTTCAAGGGCGGGTTGCTTTCATCAACAAGCAAATTATAGGTTACATTATCCCCTTCCGGGTCATTTGCATGGTCCCACCTAAAATATGGGGTTCTGATTACATCCGTTGCACCGTCAGCCACCTTCAACAGGTTAAATTGTTCTGGCGGATTGTTTATTTTTGGGGTATCCTCAATCTTGGGATCATCATGATCTTCGGAACATGATAATAATGCGACTAATAATAAAGTCTTAAAATAATTTAAGGCAGTTTTCATGGTTTTAAATTTTTTGGTTGAAAGAAAAATTTATCTGTTAATTTTTTATTTGAGATCTATCTTCAGGAACACTGAGTTTCTAATATTAATATGCTTGTCAGTATTATTTTAGGGCACTTTATCTCAATAATCCCAGTTAATGTTTGGTTAAGGAATAACCTTCCTAAAATCATTCCTTGGATTCCATTTATTTTATCCCGGGCCAATTTTTCACAACACTGATACAATCAATATCAAATTTGGTGTTTCTGGTAATAGTAGCGTTCTGAAAGTTGGCATCCGTAAGTTTTGCTCCCCTTAAATCAGCTCCATCCAAGTTAGCCCCTGTAAAATCAGCATATGAACAATTAGTTGAATTTAGACTGGTGTGATATAAGTATGCAGATTTAAATGAGGTAAAGATAAATGTTCCTTTATATAAATCAGCTCCCTGAAAATTTGCATATTCCGCATTGGCATAATTCAATATTGAAAACCTCAAATCGGTACCATAAAACCTGGCTTTTCTCAAATCAGTATTTGAGAAATTGCAATTTTTCAAATCTGCGCCTTCAAAATCTGAATTGCATATAATGGAATTCGAAAAGTTTGAGTTTCTGCAATTGGCTCCATAAAAATAGGTGTTTTCTAAATTTGAATTATAAAAGTCTGATCCTGAAATAGTTGCTCCCTTAAATCTTGCTCTGCTTGCATTTGCGCATCGAAAATTTTTGCTATTTAAAGTTTTACCGGACAGATTTTTCCCTTCAATATATGTGTCAGTGCATTGATTGATAATTTTTTCATCTAACGGTTTTGCTGCATGATATCTGAGGTCCACAAAATATGTTAGCCAATTTTTACCAGGATCTTCTTCATAATAATATCGTAAGTTTTCTGGGTCTGGGCGTAAGGTTCTTGTTTCATTTGGATAATTCGGATCATATATGAAAATTTTTACGTCTTCCTTATTAACTTTTAAATCACCCTTATATCGACCTAAATCATAACCATATGCTACAACTTGATGGTGATGTTTATTAAAGCCGCCATCACCTGCAGCAAATAACCCTAAAATTACAGGTTTACCAGCATCAATTTGTGTTTTAAGCTCCTCGAGTCTTCCTCCTCCAAATCCTTGAATTCCCCATTGCCAGAATTCCGATGTTCTCCATCCAAATGGATTGAACACCAATTCAGACCATTTATCTCCTTGATTTTCATAGGTTTTCCATTGTCTGCTTCTAATGTATTCGGTTAGTTTGGTACCCTCTTTTGGAAGGGAATACTGGTTTGGAATGTTTACCCCCTTAAAATAATAATCTAAGGCTGCGTAAGACATTCCCCCGCACAGACCCGTAAAATCAATATTTTGACCAGCTATAAATCCATGATTGTGGAATGAGTTTGTAAAATTGAATCCGTGCATCGCAGGATTGAAATTTGTCATCCTGCTTACAGATTCTGATTTTGAACCAGTAATGATTTTCACATCCCGGACTTTAGGTATGGTCGTTATTTCTTTTGTTATATACCTTTTTTCACTTTGAGCTATAATGGGCTCAATTAAAAACATACCAACGGTAATAAGAATTAAATTTTTCATGGTTGTTATTTTTATTAATTGATTATTTTTTTCATTAAACAGATCCCTGATGTTTTATATATTAAAATACTTACATACAGATATTTATGATCAAAATATTATTGATTTCTTAGAGCTTTGATTATATTTTATGCATGATCAATCCCATGGCATAATCCCTCACGGTTTTCATCTCCATTGGGAATTTCTTTAGCACAGGCTCCATGTCCATTTGATTACCAAAGGCATAGCCCAGCATTAACGCAGCGAAAGCTTCCTGTAGGGGGTCGGAGGTATTTTCTTTTTGATATCTCAGGCTTTTCTCGGGGACAAATTCCACACTAAATGCTTCACCTGTCACCTTTTCAAATATCGTTATGACTTCTAACGGACTAAGAGCCTCCGGTCCTCCAATTTTGAAGACCCGGTTTTTGGCAGCTTCATTGCCGACCATAGCCACTGCAAACTTTGCAACGTCTATATAGGAAACCCAGCTGATTTTTGAAGTCCCGTCACCATAGATCCGGGCCTTACCATTCGCAACATCAAAACCTAAAGCTTCGCTCAGCCAAATCTCCATAAAATAATTCGCCTCCAGTACAGTAAAGTTCATTCCACTTTTCTTCAATTGCGCTTCCACTGCTAACTTGGCATCAGATAGCGGGAATGGGAAGGAAGGGTCTTTAGCAAAGGAGATGAAAATAAATTGTTCCACTCCTGTACTTTCAGCAGTGAGCACAAGGTTTAATTGTCCTTCCAGGTCTACCGTTTGAATGGAATCGCCTTCCTGACGTGAGTAGGTACATGATGCTGTGGAAATAACATTGTTAACACCGTAAAAGGCCTTGTCAAGTGACGATGGATTTTTCATATCGCCATAGACCAACTCACAGCCGAATTCTTGCAATCTGCTTACTTTCTTCGGGTCAGAGGTTTCACGCACCAAAGCCCTTACATTTTTTCCTTGTTGGGTCAATTGACGGCAAATCTCACTGCCTAATAACCCTGTGGCTCCTACAACTAAATTCAAGCTCATAGTTTTATAGTTTTGGGTTTGACTTTTTACCAGAAAAGTTGAAAAGGACTTTTAGCTATTGGTCAATTTTAGCAGGTTATAGATGTCGGTTAATATTGACCACTGCTTGCCATCAGCTTTCCATTAACATAAAGTTTACTATTTGACTGAAAACCGTTGGGGAGTTATGTAACCTTCTTATGGAATATTGTAACATCGCCAGGAAAATGATGAAAATCAATGTGTTACAATGAGACCTAATAACAAAATTTAATTTTCGGCAACAAAAAGTTTGGCCTTTGAAAATTGACTACTAGAATTTATCTGGGATTTGAATTTTTGGAAATTGAAATTTCAGAGAGAGAGGAGTGTGTGGGATCTGAGGGATTCGAACCCACGACCTCTGCCCTGTCAAGGCAGCGCTCTAAACCAACTGAGCTAAGATCCCAAAAATGAAGCTGCAATTTAATACTAGAATTGATAAAATTACCAGTAGTTAATGATATTATTTAATGCTAATTTTATGGTTTTATATAAACAAATAGGCTTTAAAATTATTATTTAATACAAAGATTTAATGTCCAAATCATGTAAACGGGTTTAAACCTACTATGAAATGAAACCATTAATTACCCTTGTTTTCGGGCTAATAATTTCAATTTCCGGTCTATGTCAGGCAAAACCAAATACCAGTCAGGTTGTTGCAGATTCTATTTTGCAGGTGAGGCAGGAGGATTCCATCCTCAATAGTCAACTTACCCAAACCTCCTTACTTTTGAAAAAAAGCGATTCACTCCGAAGGGTTGATTCCATCTATAAAGTGGAACTTTTGCGGAGTATCGAATCACTCCGCTCCAACCAGGAAAAGGAAAAAGATGAGCTTCTGCTAAAGATCAAGCAGATTGACATCGACGATTCCATCAGAAAAGTCAATCAACGATTGCACCTTCTGGAACTAAAGGCTACTACTAAGGGATTTCCGGTAGCCCCTTTTGAAGACACCCTATTTTTTGTCTATTCTAAAATCGGCCCACTTTCCCCTAGTGAAAGAGCAAAAGTCATCAGTAATAAAATTGAATCGCTCATTAAAATTGATGACATGAGTGTTGATTCTATTTTTATCACAACTACCGATGAAAGTCTGGAGATCTGGTACAAAGATCAGATCATTATGAGCATAAGTGATTTTGATGCAATGTGGTTCGACAAGCCGAAAGAAGATCTTGCAAAAGAGTACAGGGAAATTATTATATCGAGCGTCCGCGTAGAACAGGAAAGGTATAGTTTGAAAAATACCCTGATCAAGATTGGATTAGTATTACTTATTCTATTGGGAGCATTTTTTTTGATCAGGGGTATCAACTATTTATTTAAGTTTTTAGAAGACAAGCTTTGGGTCTTAAGAAAAAAATACATCAAGAGCATTAAGGTCCGGAACTATGAATTACTCGATGAAAAGCAGCAACAACAGGCATTTGATTTTCTGATAAAATGGATCCGCATTTTCGTTATAATTATCGTCATTTATCTGACCCTCCCTCTCCTTTTCAGCATTTTTCCATGGACAAAGGAAATAGGTGACACTTTACTGGGCTGGATCATTAACCCACTCAAAAACATTTTCATGAGTGTAGCGGGCTATCTACCAAATCTTTTCACAATTCTTGTGATCATCTTGTTAGTCAGATACCTCGTTAGAGCCATTGCTTTTCTGGCAAAAGAGATTGGATCTGGAAAACTAAAAATTACCGGATTTTATCCAGATTGGGCACAACCTACGTTCAGCATCGTTAAGGTTTTGCTTTATGCCTTTATGTTTGTCATCATATTTCCCTATTTACCGGGATCGGACTCAGACATTTTTAAAGGCGTATCGGTATTTCTCGGAATCTTATTTTCCCTTGGCTCTACGTCAGCGATCGCCAATGTAGTTGCGGGATACGTCATCACATACATGCGACCATTTAAGGTGGGTGACAGGATTAAAATTGCCGATGTGACGGGCGACGTCATTGAGAAGACTGTGTTGGTCACGCGTATTCGAACAACTAAAAATGAAGAGATCACTGTTCCCAACTCAAATGTACTTTCAGGACTTACTGTTAATTATTCCACTATCACAGAACATGACGCCTTGATTTTACATACTACTGTGACAATTGGCTACGATGTTCCCTGGAGAAAAGTCCATGAATTATTGATCAATGCAGCGCTCGATTCGGAAGGCATATTAAAGGAGCCTGCACCATTTGTTTTGCAGACCAGTCTGGACGATTTTTTTGTTTCTTACCAGATCAATGCTTACACCAAAATTGCCAATAAAATGGCTAGAATATATTCTGAATTGCATCAAAATATCCAGGATAAGTTTAATGAAGCAAATGTAGAAATCCTTTCACCCCATTATGAAGCCCAAAGGGATGGAGAATCCACAAGAATTCAAACTAATTTTCAACCAAAAACGACTAATAAAACACCCGATAAGGGCTCTTTGGACAAAAAAGAAAAGTAATTATCTCATATCTGAGTCGTTTTTCATAATATCGCAATTTGAAAAATGAGTCTGGAGTATGAGAATTAGAGTTTATTTCCCAATTCTACTAATGTCAATCTTATCTTTTTTGGCATTGAATGGATGCAATAATAAAGGCGGATCAAAGAGAATTGAGGTTAAAACTGAAAAAACGGAGCCGCAGTTCATAAAGGAAGGTATTTTGACCTTCCTGAATGAAAATGATACGATCAAAAGCATCGATATTGAAATTGCTGACAATAATAGGGAAAAGATGCAGGGAATGATGTATCGTTCGAAAATGGACTATGATAAAGGTATGCTTTTCATTTTCGATTTTGAAGAAGAACAATCCTTCTGGATGAAAAACACAAAGCTCTCACTTGATATCATGTATGTCAATTCAGCTAATGAAATTGTGTCAATTTACAAACACACACAACCTTATTCTGAAACACCAATTCCCTCTTTAAAGCCGGCAATTTATGTAGTCGAAACCGCTGCCGGTTTTGTGGATGAATTTGGCATAGAAGTGGGTAATAAAATTGATTTTAAGCGTGATTTTCAACCTGCATAACCACATATAATCTCTTAATCATTTATTTTTGCAACAATGTTGCAAAAATAAATTTCTCCCTTTACATTTGCCGAAATTGAAATTCTGAATGCGGCAAAGCTTTTTTTTATTCTTATTGCTATTTCCCTTCATTTCTACCTACGCACAACAGGACTGCAGCTGTACCCATTTGTGCGAATGCAAAATTTCAGGGAAGATCATGGACAGGGAAACAAACGAACCTTTGCCCTTTGCCAATGTAAAAGTCCATAACAAAACGAACGGAACCTCAGCAAATGAAAATGGAGAGTTTCAGCTTAAGAATATTTGCCTATGCGAAATTGAGCTGGAAATCACTTATACAGGATATAAATCAAAAACAATTTCCGTTCATACTGATCATCCAGATTTTTTGAATGTTTATCTGGCGCCAAATTCTGTTTTGCTGGAAAGTGTGATCATCTTGGGAGAGAACGAAAATATTGCTTTCAAAAGCCAGAATGTTCAATCATTAAGTGGAGAAAAAATTGAGGCCAAGGCTGGATCATCATTAGGGGAAATGTTGGCAAGTATAAGTGGCATGAATATGATACAGACCGGGAGTAATATTTCCAAGCCGGTTATCCAGGGACTAAACAGCAACCGAATTTTAATACTCAATAACGGGGTACGCTATGAGGGACAACAATGGGGAGCAGAGCATGCCCCGGCGATCGACCCGTTACTAGCCCAAAAGTTAGAAGTGATCAAAGGAGCCGCGTCCATTAAATATGGACCGGGAGCACTAGGTGGTGTTGTCCTGGTATTACCGCCGGAGCTGAGGGATTCACAGAAATTGCATGGAAAAGTGAATGTTTCTGGTCAATCAAATGGAGGGATTATCACCGCATCAGGCTTATTGGAAAGTGGTTTTAATAATGGGTGGAACTGGCGTCTGCAAGGTACATTCAAGCAAGGAGGAGACCTCAAAACTCCTGATTACAACCTGACAAATACAGGTTTAAAGGAGTACAATTTTTCAGGAGCAGTAGGTAAAAAAACTGAAAACTCCGAATACGAATTGTTTTTCAGCCATTTTAATACGGAAATCGGAATACTAAAAGCGGTTGGATTAAGTGAAAATGTTGGAGATCTGATCGAAGCAATCAATGCCGATATTCCTGAAGGAACGGAGGATTTTTCCTATCAAATCAATTCTCCTAAACAAAAAGTTGATCACTCTCTTTTGAAATTTAAATCAAAATGGTTCTTAAATGATCATGTACTCGATCTGCAGTACGGTTACCAACACAATAAGAGGCAGGAATTTGATATTCGCCGGGGAAGTCTGGTCAATATTCCATCCATGGACCTGACCCTCAACACACATATTCTGGATGTCGATCTGAACATCAAACCTATCAACTTTCATGACATCACCATTGGATTAAACACCCTTTATCAGCAAAATAAAAATGTACCGGGTACGCAGACGCTTCCGTTCATTCCCAATTACAATTCCATCATGACAGGTTTGTACGCCCTTGACCAGATGACTGTTGATAAGCTGACTTTTGAAGCAGGCGCCAGGGTTGATTTTCAATATTTTGATGTCGCTGGTAGGGATGGACGAAATGAAGTCTTCAGATCCAGGCTCGATTTTGTCAGCTTTTCCGCAATAGGAGGGCTGAAATATAAAATGGATCAGAAAAATTTCATCCAAATGAACCTATCTACAGGTTGGAGGCCACCACATGTTTCTGAGCTTTACAGTTTTGGTACACACCAGAGTGCAGGTGCTATTGAATACGGCCTTCTGCTTGATGAAAACAATGAGATCATACCTGTAGAAAACTTCGATCTCAAAAGTGAAAAAAGCCTGAAATGGGTCACTACGTATGAACACCACGGCAACAAAATGCACTTTGATCTTTCGGGGTACTATCAAATATTGAACAACTTCTTTTATCTGAAATCCAGTGGAATAACCAATACCTCAAGGGGACCCTTTCCTACTTTTCGCTACCGACAGACCCGGGCGCTTTTTACAGGAGTAGACGCAGATCTGCAATACGACTTTTCTGACCGTCTGACTATGGATTTTCTTTACTCATTTCTTTATTCCAAAGACCTGACAAATGATGATTATTTTCTGTATATACCGGCCAACAGGCTTAATTTGGGACTAACTTATCATCTCGAGGAAATACTTTCCCTGGATCATATGGATTTCCTTATCAATGGAAATTATTTCTTTCAACAAAAGAATGCACCCGAAAGCATTGATCTAAGTGACCCGAATTTAAGCATTCCGGAGTCAGAAAAAAATTATGACTTTATATCTGCTCCTGACGGATATTTTTTACTTGAAGCAGGGGTGTCATTCCACAAAAGATGGGAAAATCACTTTATTGAAGTACGTCTGACTGGAGAAAACATATTAAACAAAACTTATAAAAACTATACAAACAGACTTAAATACTATGCAAATGACAAAGGACAAAATTTCAAGATCGGCGCTATCTACCATTTTTAACCTGGTAATTTTTTGTTGTTTCATTCTGTTCATGAGCAGTTGTGAAACGGAGGAGCCAGAGGAAGAAAATGTAGAAGAAATGATTACTAAAGTTACGGTCAATTTTATACCAACCGGCGGAGGTAATACCATCTCAGTCAGTGCCATTGATCCGGATGGTGATGGACCACAAGACATGGAGCCTGAAGGAGACGTCAACCTGGAGTACAATTTAGAATACTCCCTGGAATTGGAGTTTGAAAACGCCCTGGAAAGCCCCCCGGAGGATATCACTTTAGAAATTTTGGAAGAAGGTGATGAGCACATGATCTTTTTTGGATGGACAGGAGATGTCTTCTTCGATCCGGACAATGGTGATATCAGTTCAAACCGGGAAGATATCAGGTATGAAGATTCGGATGATAATGGTTTTCCAATTGGATTAGAAACCTTATGGACAACGAACATGGAAGAGTCTGAAGGTTCGTTCAGAATTGTTTTAAAACATCAACCGGATTTAAAAACCGCGACCTCAGGTGTATCAACAGGAGCGACTGATGTTGATGTCAGTTTTAATATTGTTGTAGCTAAATAGACATATTATGCCATCCATTCTAAAAGAGAAGGGGCCGGAAGAATTGTTGAAAAAATATCACCTGAGAAATACGGACTGCCGGGTCAAAATTCTTGAGAGTTTTCAGCAATTTGATTTTGCCCTTTCTCAGGGCTTTTTGGAGGAAGAATTAAAGCATAGCTTCGATAGGGTCACTATTTATCGTACGTTGAAATCCTTTCTTGAAAATGGCTTGATCCACAAAATCCTGGATAATGAAGGGGGTATAAAGTACGCCCTTTGCAGCGATGATTGCTCCGGAGGAGATCACCACCATAGCCATGTTCACTTTAAATGTGAAGTTTGCGGTCAGACCGTTTGTCTGGAAAAATCCACGATTCCGGATGTAAAAATACCAAAGAATTTTCTGGTTGATGAGGTAAATGTTCTGGTTAGCGGGATTTGCGGGAAGTGCAGGTAGCTTTTTAGTGATTTCGACATGGAGCTTTTCGCGAATTGCGTAGTGGAGAAATCTATGGGCGACAGCAAAAGGAGAGGGGCTTGTTTTCCAGTTTCAGGTATCGTTTCACAATTCAAATTCCATTTACCATTCAGCTGCAGCAGATCCCTCCCTGCAGTCGGAATGACATTCTAAGAGGCTTTGTCATCCTATATTAATAATAGAGAGTATTAAAGGAGATTTTTTAATTTCAGTGAGTGAGAAAGCTGTTAATGCACCAATCCACCCCCCCTAACCAGCCGGCAGCATATTCCGGATAGCTGAAATTTTCCATCGCTCTTCGTGGTAAACAACAATAAATGTACTCCACATCCTCCTGACGGAACCATCAGCATTTTCGATTTCATATTTTGTGTCTACGATGGCAGCAGCATCATTGAGCATCCGTATTTTTTCAATCGTGATCAGACGGGTGCCAGGGTTGTTCTGTGAACTTCGTAACATGCCTGATATGGACTCCTCTTTATTATTCCTCCAGGTTCCTGAAGAAACCAGCTGATCGACATCTGGCGTCAATATTCGATCGAGCAAAGCGGTATCTTTCGTTTCCCTGGCCTGGGTGTATTGATCAATTAATGCCTGGATCTGTTGATTGGTCGCTGCATCCTGGGCATGGACAGGAAGTACGATTATAAAATAAAACATCGATAATAGCATCATGTTTTTCATCGTAGGTTCGGTTTTCAAGTCAAGATAATCAATATTAGGAAGCAATATTTAATTCTTTCAGATTGGAAACTGGCGGAAACCGGTGCGAAATATTTGACAACACTGTTTCCACCAGTCGGTGGATAACTTTGATGATATATGAACCATCTACCACAGTCCGAGCGAAGGGTCCACAAAAGCGTGGCCCTTTTGAGGCCTGTGGGATGGATAGAAGCCTTTCCGCGCGGAAAAAGGGCTTTTTGTGGCGCCCTTTTCTTTTGGTTCGTTTTCTTTTGGGCGATCAAAAGAAAATGAACATCAGGTATGCCGCAAAAAACCAATGATATTTCATTGGGCAGTTTTTCCTCAGTAAGAAGTGAAATCAAAATGTATTATGATAACTGAACTTATCAGATTATTCCAATATTCAGAGATTATCAATTTTTCTGAATCTTCTGAATCGCTCCCGGGCCGCTGGGCCCCGCATCGCTAAACCGGACTGAGGATTGATCCGCGCATCTCATCCGCACCACCAAAGATAAATCCAATGTCCTCTTAACGATGCTGAAAATTTAGACCTTCTGTTCCATAGTCGATAAAATTACCTTCTAACCTACTCAGACACTTTGAAATTTTTTGAATAATAAGTTTGCGCGACGGGTCCACAAAAGCGTGACATTTTTGAGGCTCGTGCGATGGAAAGAAGCCTTTCAGCACGGAAAAAGGGCTTTTTGTGGCGCCCTTTTCCCTGCCCGTCAGGTCTGTCGGATTTTGCGTTCCCAGCCAAAGTAAATTCGATAAACACAGGTATTTCACGCATCACCGTTAGCAAACTCATTTTATCAAATGGAAGGAAGATCCGTCAAAGGTGAACGGCAGCTGACCAGGCAAGAAAAACATAATTGAATTGCAAAATATGCTATTGTTTTTTGAGGTTGTTTGCAAAAATCAATTTGCTGACTATCAATATTTTAAATAAATTATGAAACCAACCAATACCACCGAAAGTGAAATCCTTTCCTCACTATATTTGCATTACGCTATTGAATTTCATCCTCGTTATTGGATGTAAAGAAGCCCAGGAAGTAGAGTTTGTTGAAAATACAGACCTAAAAAACAAACTACAGGGCAAATGGTTTCATTTGGAAGAAGAGACGGACTTTTTCTACTATACCATTGTTCGCTTTCAGGAGGAAACGATGCATTACCTAGACAGTTTTGGAAATTATAATCATGCTGAAGAAAAATGGGAAATAAAAGCAACTACAGGAAATTGCCCTGTTTTATATGCTTTCAATGACGGTGTGCAAAGGTACGATCCTTTTGAGTGGGAAATTCCTTATTGGTTTAAAAACATCCCTGAAAACGATATTCTTTGGATCAAAACTTATGAAGGTTCATGGGTCAAGATCGAAGACTATGAAATGACCAACAACTTGATCACGAAAATTTACGAAACAACCATGGCTCCCCCAGATTTAACCTATATATATTCCAGCTATGCAATATTTTCCAATAGCAACAATGTGGTTAGTTTCTGTTTTGGTGGATATGGATCAGGTGAGTACTGTGTAGATTATCAAAAAATCTATTGATAATTTTAATCTGATGATAAACACGTGTAACATGAAATCAAAACATAGTATAAAAAGCTTCCAATGAAAACCAATATTCGACTTTTTTCATTGCTTGTGATTTCAATTGTGCTTTTTTGTTGTGAAAATGAACAGCAAAATAGATCACCTTCTTACACATTGGAGATTTCCATTAATGGAGCCAACTATACTTTTCGGGATGTGAGGGTAGAACTCCATGACTTTTACGGAGAATATGAAAATTTATCCATCAATTCGGATTATTTATCAGGAAATCCAGTTAATGATTTCTCACTTAATATTTTGGATACGACCATATTTCCAAAATCTTACTCCTTCTATAATTGGGACGAATTCAATCCTGACCTTTTAGGTTTTTCGGAATTCTTTATCAATATATCCGAAGGATTATCCATTTATGAAGGTATTACTATTGGCGAGGACGAATCTGGTAAGTACAAAGGAAATGTCATCATTACAAAAGTAGATCGCACAAATAAAACCATTAGTGGATCGATAAGTGGTCAGGCTCTCCTACATTCCATATTTACTTTAGATTCTGATTCCGTAGTTACCATCAATGGTGAATTTGAAGATTTGATGTACCAGGTAAATCGAATTGATTATTGAACGATTAATATTTCGTATAATTAAAGTGCCAGCCACCGGCACCTTCATTGTCATTTCGACATAGAGCTTTTCGCTTTTCGCGAATTGCGTAGTGGAGAAATCTATGGGCGACAGCAAAAGGAGAGGGGCTTGTTTTCCAGTTTCTAATTTCGTTTCACGATTCAAATTCCATTTAACATTCAGCTACAGCAGATCCCTCCCTGCAGTCGGGATGACAGTATAAGAAACTTTTGTCATTTCGAATGAAGCTTATCCCAACAACTGGCAAGAAGTTGGGAGTTATGAAGTGAGAAATCTGTTGATATTCAAAGCTGGACTTAAATGTTGAATTTTAATGCATAATAAAAACTCTTCTGGCTTGCTATCTGCCAGAAGAGTTTGCTATTATCTAATGACCAACTTGATTCGAAGAGGATTCCCATTGGACATTGTGCTCAGGTAATACACACCTGGTGGTTCATTTAACCTGAGTTGGATTTCATTCATACCTAAACCATTGTATTCATAAACAGCCTGTCCCGCACTATTGAAAACAGTAACAAAAGGAATATCCTCACCACGAACCCTGAAGGTTCCATTGGATGGATTTGGATAAACCATTACCACAGATGTCAACTTTTCCTCAAGTCCTGCAACAACCGACCATCTGGCATAGAGAGTAATGTCACCTACACTTCCGGGAGCTATGCTGGTGACCTCATTTTCAAATGTCGGCTCATAATACCAACCATCAAATTCAACCCCCTCTTTTGTCGCTGCCACCAGCATGATTTCATCGTCTTTTATGGTATAGCTTGTCGGATTTTGGTGTGTACCACCATCTGTTTCGTACCGTATGCTATAAGTATTGGCTGTAAATTTTGCATAAAATATTTGCGTACCCGTACTACCCGGTGGAATATTAGCCACGGGTTGAGTGAAGGTTTTATCAGAGTACCAACCATCGAAAGTATAACCTTCCTTGCTAGCTGTATTTAGGATAACCTCATTCTCAATGGTATAGGTGGCCGGATTTTCGTGGCTACCGCCTTCAGTTTCATAAGTGATGGTATACGATTCTGCAGAAAACTTTGCATAAAGAGTTGCTGCTCCGGTACCCATAACACTCTCGATCTTATTTTCATAGGTATCTTCAGCGTACCATCCTTCAAAAGCATATCCGTCCCTCCTGGCTGCACTTAATAAAACCTCATCTTCGATGGTATAGGTAGCTGGGTTTCCGTGATCGCCACCTGCCGTTTCATACGTGATGTTATATTCTATAGGAGTAAATTTCGCATACAGTACCAGCATCCCTGTATGGTCAACAATGTTTGTTACTTCATTTTCAAAGCTTTCTTCTTCGTACCACCCTTCAAAAGAGTAACCCTCTTTGATCGCATCGTTTAGCACTATTTCATCTTCGATGGTATAAGAGGATGGGTTGCCATGACTACTCTCTTCAGCCACATAATTGATATCATAAGACAACAAGCCATATGAAAAAACCAGGGATTGTGACTCCTGGATATCTTCCAATTCGTAAACCTGTGGACTTAACCCATACCCTGCAGGAAAATTCAGATTTTCAGGTGTAATGACGATATTATCACCTTTTACTGCCAGGAAACTGGCACTTTTAATGCTCGTATAGCTTTGGGAAATATCGCCTGTTACAGAAAGGTCAGCTTCCTCTCCATCTATCAGGACACCGATCAATGCCGTCTTGTCCTCACCAATCCGGATTTGATAGCTGCTGGCCAAATCCTCTGTCGCTGCTCCCATGTCATACATTTCGTTGCTACTGGCTTTCCAGCCTTCAAGTTCGTACTCCCGAAATTCGGGAGTTGGTAAAACAAAACTGGTTAATTCATTATACTGAAAAGCATAAGCATCAATATTTATTAAGGAATTAGGAAGAGCAACCTCCGTTAATTGATTATTACTGAAGGCATATCGTCCAATTTGGGTAACGGTAGCAGGAAACTGAACACCGGTGAGCAGATTATTTTGGAAAGCATTCGACCCGATCGATGTAACCGTCTCACCATTGATCATCTCCGGAATGACTAGTCCTCCTCCGGGCCCATAATAATCCAGGATCTCCCCGTCTTCAAAAAGAAAATCGGCATCCTGCGCCTGGTAAGCTGTAAAATTATATTGATGCACCTGGTTCAGTTCTGTGGTAGGTTCACCGGCCGTACCCTTGTCCCATTCCCCGGTTTCCTCTTTGATGGGAAGTATGATACTCGTCAATAGATTATTTCCAAAGGCATTGCTTCCCAGGTACCACAGTGAGGAGGGTAACGAAACATTTTCCAACTGATTGATTAAAAAAGCGCCATAATCAATTTTTTCAAGAGAAGAAGGTAATCCAACAGTTGTCAGGCTATTCTGCGAAAAGGCATTTGGCTCGATGATCCTTACACCCTCGGGAATCGTCACCTCGACCAGGTTGTTTGTACGAAAAGCTCCGGTAGGAATGCTGGTCAGCGAAGAAGGAAGGGTGATACTCTCCAGGGCATTATCAGCAAAAGCATAATTCCCTACAGAAATCACGGCATCAGAAAGCACCAACTGCTCCAGCTGATTTTTATTAAATGCATACTCTCCTATTGCTTGTACCGATTCCGGGATCATCACTTCCGACAACTGATTTTCCCGGAAGGCTCCGTTTCCGATGGTTGTCAGGGATTCGGGAAGCTCCAGGTCACTTAGCTCATTCCTGTAAAAGGTATAATCACCGATTTTTTCAATGGTAGAAGGCAGTGCCAGGTTTTCCAATTTGTTATTGGCAAAGGCATGATTGCCCAACTCGGCTACAGCACTGCCCCAGTTGATGGAAGTCAGCTCATTGTAATCAAAAGCATAGTTTTCTATCCGCAACAAACCATCCGGAATGGTCACTTCTGTAAGTTTATTGTACCGAAAAGCTGAGGTTCCGATCTTAACCAATGTAGCAGGCAACGAAAGGCTATTGATTTGATTGAAACTAAAAGATCCGCTGCCTATTTCGATAACACCAGAAGGCAGCGTGAGACTGGTCAGCGCATTATCGTAAAAGGCATTATTTCCAATTTCTGTAACACCTTCGGGCAATGATATTTCACTTAATGAATTGGATTGAAAGGCCCCATCACCAATAGTTGTCAGCTCGTCCGGAAGATCTACTTGAGTCAATTGATTGTAGTTAAATGCTCGCACGCCAATGTTGGTCACCGTAGCCGGTATAGCGACACCTGTGAGCATTTTGTCATAAAAGGCTTCCTCTCCTATAGCGGTGATCGTTTGCCCATCGATCACATCCGGGATAGTTACATTACCTCCCGGCCCATAATAGGCTTTGATCTCCCCGTCTTCTACCAGGAAATCACTGTCCTCGGCCTGGTAATCATCATACAGGTAGGCATAGGTCATATCCTGATATGTCACGGTTTGCCCGGCCGTGCCTTCATTCCATTCTCCGGGTACCGCTGGAGAAGGGAGCTTAAAGTTTGTCAGATTGGGATTGTCATAAAACGCCCGAACAGAAATATAGGTCACTGAATTGGGAAGATTTACTGTCGTCAATTGATTGTCCGAAAAAACCCAAAAATCCAGCTTTTCCAGGCCATTTTGGATGGTCACACTGGTTAAATTGTTATCGGAAAAAGCCCTTGATTCCATTACTGTCACTGAACCGGGAATCGTGACGCTGGTCAAATTATTATTTGAAAAAGCCCATTGCCCCAAATTGGTTACGGAGTTGGGAATCGTTACTGCTGTTAAAGCTTTATTGTAAAAAGCAAATCTCCCGATTGCGGTCACAGGTTCACCACCAATGGTAGAAGGGATCACAAGGTCAATGCCCGTAGGTCCGGTATAGCCGGTGATCACACCATCCTCAACGCTAAAATCTTCTTCTGAGACAGTATAATTGTCATATGCATAGATATAGGTCTGATTCAGGGCAGTTACTTCTTCTCCTGATATACCCGTATTCCAGGTACCGGATTCAGCAGGTGTAGGCAAAACAAAGCTTGTAAGGCTATTATTAGAAAAAGCAGAATACAAAATCTCGACCACTTTGTTGGGTATATGCAGTTCTTCCAATTGATTATAACGAAATGCATATATTCCAATCTTGGTCACCACAGGAGGAATCTCAACATCGGTCAATTCATTGTATTCAAAAGCGCTCCCTCCTATCTCTGTAACCGTTGAGGGTATATCAACTGATGAGAGTTTGTTTTGCCTGAAAAGACCATCGCCGATCACCTCCATCCCTTCCGGTAGTGACACATTCGTAAGTTCATTGCTACTGAAGGCATACTCACCAGGTTGTAACAAACCTTCAGGTATGATGATGCTGGCCAGCTTGTTTCCGGCAAACGCATATCTACCCAGGACGGTCACCCCTTCCGGTATGGTCAGCGCTGCAAGCTGGTTGCCATGGAAGGCGCTTTCAGCAATTTCTGTTACAGTTTCGGGTAAAACCAGGTTGTCAAGTTGATTAACCCGAAAGGCACTCACTCCGATTCTGGTAATCCCATCCGGCAGGGATACAGCCGTCAATTTATTATTATAAAAAGAATGATCACTAATATCTGATACTCCAGAGGGAATAATGACCTGTTCGAGTTGATTCTGCTGAAATGCATATTCACCGATTTCTACAACAGACTCGGGTAGCTCAATATTGGTGAGATAGTTTCGGCTAAAGGCATACGGTCCGATATGGGTAATACCTTCCGGCAGAGCAACATCAGCAAGCATACGATTTTCAAAAGCCCGCTCACCAATTGCCGTAATATTCTGCCCCTGGATCACAGATGGGATTTGTATCTTCCCGTGTGGTCCCAGGTATGCTGTGATTACCCCATCTTCTATGATGAAATCATCATCACCTGCCTGGTAGGTGGTTTCATTGACATATAAATATTCAATGATAAAGTTACTAACCATTTCACCTGAGCTTCCTGAGTTCCATTGTCCAGCGTGCTCTGGTGAGGGTAGGTAAAAGCCACTCAGGTTATTATTGCTGAAAGCCCTGCTTCCTATAATCACAACAGAATTGGGGATATTCACTTCTGTCAATTCGTTACCAATAAATGCATTGGCTCCAATTTTTTTAATGGTCTCAGGGAGTTTCAAACTTGAAATTGGTGCACGCCCTCTCCCAAGTCTACTGTAATAAAACGCATTTCCACCTATTTCCTTTACGATTTGCCCATCCAGATAGGGAGGTATGATAATGTCTGTATATTCGGAAAGATAGTCTGTGATCACGCCATCTTCAAATACTACATCTTCCTCCGTCAGGATATGTGGGATCTGGGCCAGTGTGGCGGAGGCAGAGAAAAGAATAAAAATCGCACCTAACACACTAAGTTTTCTTATACTCATAGCAGATAAAAAATAGTTTAAATAGGCAAATTTAGACCGGATCCTAAAGTCAGGCAATACGCCTAAAGGCGTATTTTTTGTTTCATGAAAGCTAAAGGAGACAATATGTTACGGCCAGATATGATCACTGGCGAGGGCATGGCTGCTGCTCCAGCGAATAGTCCTGGCGCAGGGTCCACAAAAGCGTGGCCCTTTTGAGGCCTGCGCAATGGATAGAAGCCTTTCCGCGCGGAAAAAGGGCTTTTTGTGGCGCCCTTTTCTTTTGGTTCGTTTTCTTTTCACAAAGTGATGCCTTTGGCATGGGCAATCAAAAGAAAATGAACATCAGGTATGCCGCAAAAAACCAATGATATTTCCTTGGGCAGTTTTTCCTCAGTAAGAGTGAAATCAAAATGTATTATGATAACTGAACTTATCAGATTATTCCAATATTCAGAGATTATCAATTTTTCTGAATCTTCTGAATCGCTCCCGGGCCGCTGGGCCCCGCATCGCTAAACCGGACTGAGGATTGATCCGCGCATCTCATCCGCACCACCAAAGATAAATCCAATGTCCTCTTAACGATGCTGAAAATTTAGACCTTCTGTTCCATAGTCGATAAAATTACCTTCTAACCTACTCAGACACTTTGAAATTTTTTGATTAATAAGTTTGCGCAATGGGTCCACAAAAGCGTGACATTTTTGAGGCTCGTGCGATGGAAAGAAGCCTTTCCGCGTGGAAAAAGGGCTTTTTTGGGTTATCGTGGGGTCTTCGACGGAGACCCCAATATGTATCAATTGTAACTTTTTCACATCAGTCGGGGGGTTGTTCCGAAATACCCCACTTGTACTTAAAGGTAAAATCCCGAAGGCCTGCCCGACGTGAGTTGGGGATGGCATTATTGTAGAAAAGATAAATCAATTGACAGAACCCTGAAAGGGTGAAAGAAAAATGTGAGCAAAATTTTAATAAAATCAAATTTACAAGGAGGTATTTTGTATTGGGGTTGTCTTAAAAATACCAGTCACTCTAGCCGGTACCAATATTATTTTGAGTTGCTTTGGTAATACATCCACCTAACCCCCTTCAAAGAGGGAATTATCCCCTTGAGGGGATTATAGGGGTGTTTTTAGGAAGTTGTTTTAACTACAAATATTGTTTAGTGAATAATTTCATCCCTTCGGGATTGATTGATTGCCCAACAGAAAAATCCTGGTCAACCAGAAACCAGAAACCAGAAACTAATATTTATTATTTCATTTCCCTATCCTCCATAAAACATTTTGAACATCAATCCCCATCAACTTCCACATCCCTAAACATAAACGGATTGTCGCTTAGTCTCAGGTCCTTGCCGCTTTTGGTGGTCACATTCCTGAGGATGACTTCCCTGGTTTTGATATAGGGATACTTCTCCTGGTAGGAATTTTTCGTCATTTTCGAGTTAAAATTTGCGAAGATGGCCGGGCCTTGGTAATCCTCCGGATGATTGGAGTCGTCAATAAGGAGGTTTTCAATGGTAATCTTTTCCGGCATATAACAGGTATACCCAAAATCATGCTGACCGGAATAGGATCCACCGATCAGGGATGCGCTGGTTGGCTCTCCATTTTTTGGTACGAATATGCAGTCACGGATAATGAATTCCCCCTGCCATGTACTGCCGTAGTCGGAGCGGAGATTGACGAGGTTTCTTCCACGGATGGTTGTGTTTTCCACGGTTAATACCCCGCTGCCAATGGCATTGATTCCCATATGCCCCATGGTCGAATTCTTGATGGTGGCATTGGCAACCCCCTTGTGGGCATCAAATCGAGACAAGGTACAATGATCATAAACAAGGTTCTTACAGTAGTTGGAACCCATAATACCCCAATACCGGCCATCATTGATGTCGTTGGTTTGACTGCAGTTCACGAATGATACATTGAGGGCACGACTTACAGAAATGTCATAAGTGCCCATTGAGACGGATGTCCCGGCTGAGCCAATGGTCCGGTAGGTTTTGTGACCGGTGAGAATCGTGTTTTTTACCGTCACGTACGAACAATCACTGATATTAATGAAGCCGCCATACGGGGCGCCGTGATCTCCTTCTCCTGCGATCCGGTGTTCCAATCCGTCAACCACCACATTGGAGCGTTTGATCGAAATGTTTCTGCTGTAATAGGTGTATTTGGATTCCGCCTGATTGGCAATGGTCGTAAAACGCCCCCCGGTAATGGTCAGTGTATCCTCATCGATGGGAAGCGCCGTAATATCGGTGATCTGTTCGAAGTCCCAGATGATGGGCGCCTGCCTATCCACTTGGCCGTTTTTATCCACCACAAAGATGTCAATTTGTGAAGACCCGCTGTCCTGGTTCGGTCCGTACCGGATATAGTGCTTGATATTGGAATTGACGACCGTAATCAGACAGGGTCCTGGCAAGGATACATTGATTTTCTCCTGATTCCTTTTGAGTGAAGTTAACCCTTCGATCTTAAACGGCTCCAGGCTGGAGCTGACCAGGAAAACCGGTGCACTGCGATTTTGAACGTCCCTATCGTCGATGATAAAAGCTGCCGTACCGAAATCAGTATCCGTGCGGATGACCGCAGTGCGATCTTTCCCTCCAATGTAGTAGGTGGCCCCATCGTCCGCTTTCACCGGGAGGTTGTGCAGGTTGGCGAACACATGAGCCGCCACGATGGCCTCCATATCATCGGTTTGACCATCTCCAACGGCTCCGAAGTCGCTGTAGCGGACAAGGTCGTTGGAAGTCGGGGTGTTTTGGGCATGGATGGGGAGGATGGTTATGAAATGGAAGATGAATAAAATTAATGGGGTTTTCTTCATGGGGTTGGCTTTTGTTTTGGTGGTCAAGGTAATCAATATTGGGGTGGGATAGTAGAAATGACCCCATAAGGTAAATTCACTTCATGGCTTCAATTAAAGCTATTCCAACAATTGTGACAAAAACAAATAGTAACAATGGTGCAATGACAATTAACAGGACAATTCTCCATTGACAAATTTTTTTAATGGATTGAATATCACTTTGCGTTTTGCCATACATGAGGTCTAATTCAACTTTTGAATTTATCGGCCAATACAACTTAAACATTTCAATTCCTGAAATCTTATTGTTTTTTCCCAATCTATTAATGAGTACAATTAAATACATATTGATTGGAATAAATGATAAAAAACAAATTGTAAGGGTGTAGAAAATCAAACTATTCATTCTATTATCCAAGCCATAAAGCTAAAATCGCTATGGCAACTACAATTAAAAAAGGTAAAAGACAACCATTAAAACAGTTATAATTCTTGTCATCAAAACTGGAAGGGTCTTTTCTTCGAGGAAGTGGAAGCATCTAGTTTAAAAAGTTTGTCCTTAGGGTAAATATAATGAAAAGTTATTTCAGATGATGTTTACATGAAAACAGGAATATTAAAGTGTAGTTGCAAACTATACCTAGACTAGAAAGGGGTATTGGATGTTTGTTTCAAACCATACCCAGGAGCGTTAAATTTTAATTATCTCTCAAAAGATAATTTGCTTAATTTACATTTAATGTTTGTTGAGGGTCAAATATATCGACGTAAGGATATCCATGATCTATATGGAGGTAACAGGCAAAGTGGAATTTGTCCCTCAGCAAAAATGCCCTATATATTTATTTTTACTGGTTCTAGTGGCGAACAACACGGTTATAAAGATGAGTGGTTGAATGAAGATGTATTTTCCTATACAGGTGAAGGGCAAATTGGTGATATGCAATTTACCAAGGGAAATCTGGCATTAAGAGATCATTTGATTACCAGTAAAAGAGTCTTCTTATTTGAATATATTGCCAAAGGCACAATAAAGTTTGTTAGTGAGCTTAGCTTCCTGGATTGTGATTATTTTGAAACTCACGATACTGCAGGAGATGTCAGAATTGGTATAAAGTTTTTCTTTAGAAGAGTGGGTGACTCTAAATATGTAATCCCGAACGAATTAAAAACATCCAAAAGTCTTTCTGAGCCATATGAATTATATTCAAGCCAAAAACCAAATTCAACTGAAAGACAGGGTTTGATAACTTCCAGAGTAGGACAAGGCGCATACAGAAAGAGCATTCTTCATAGATGGTCATATAAATGTGCGGCTACTGGTTATAGTGATATACGTGTATTGATTGCTTCCCACATTTTACCATGGAAAGAAGCTAAGGATGAACAAAGATTGGATGTCGACAATGGCATTTTATTATCACCAGATTATGACGCTTTGTTTGATAAACATCTCATCAGTTTTGATTCTTCTGGAAAAATCATTATTGGATCAAATACCTCATTAAATTCACTAAAGTCCTTAGGAATAACTGGAAAAGAAAAAATTTCAAATCTTACAGATGGAAATAAGAATTATCTAATTCTTCACAATCAGCAAGTAATTTCATAAATCACTTAATTATTTGACATGATATTATGATAGTAGAAAGCATGAATGATCAGGAATTCGTCTTAGAAGTTACAAGGGATTTTTTTGATGAGATACGGTACTATATCAGAGATGAAATATCCAAAAAAGGTAAAATAACAAATCGGCATTCGGTTAATCATACCTCAAAAAAAGGGAATAAATGGCTTATAATTTACCGTTCTGATTATGGTGGTGAAATAAGTTTACACGTCAAACGCCCACAACCTAAGAAATGGTTTTCTTGGTATAGTTTGATTTGGTACCACAATGGTCTAACATTATTTGGATTCAATAAACATGTAGCAGAGAGGATTTCAGAAAGGTATAACCCTGAATTAACACCTTCAGAAGCGCTAAAAGAAATGTTCATCAAAACACCAGCAATTGTTCAAAGTGATACAGGAAAAGAGTTTTATACCTGTGTTAATGGAGGGATTTGCATTGGATCGGTTTACGGAAAAAGATACTCAATAAACATTGGAAGTGGAGACCTTCAGGTTGATCTTAGAGATACTAACACGTTTATTTCCGATGATTTGCTTTACGATGATCAAAAAAAGATTACCAACGAAAGTATAAAGAGCGCTATAGAAAGGCTTGGAAGAAATTATCTGACAGACAGTGATAGGTAGAATGAAATTGTCTCTTCACTGCTAATTAGTTATACTTAGTTACAACCTCTTTCTAATTCTTCTCTTTCTTTCAACAACGTCAACAGATTTTATATAGCCATTAAGAATTCCTTGACATTGTAGATCATCAAGTGTGCCAGAATCATGAATTGGCAGTCTATCGAACCTAAAATTTGCTGCAATTCCTGATTGTTCCATTAATTGTTTCATTTCATCAGGGACAGGACTTGTCCTCCCATCCCAATTTCCATGGTCAATAAATCCACTAAAAACTGTATTCTTTTCTTTATCAAAAGCAGCTACGTAGGGATGTTCATCTATTTCGTCTTTGTCCACTCTATGCCCCATTATTATTCCAACATACGTTCCAGTATTTCCAGATGCTGCTATTACGGCTGAATTAAAATTTTCAATTAGCCCAGATGGCATCCAATCTGGAATTTCTTCAACTCTAATTTTCTTGTAAGTAAATTCTGGGCATTCCTGTTGCCACTTCTCTAGTGACCATCCACTTTTATATTCACTGAATTTCATATAAAATCAATAATCTCATTTAAGATAATAATACGTATCATCAAATAGTACTTGAACTTAGTGGATTTTTTATTTTAGTAGGTCTTTTTTTAATAACTTTTGTCTTTGTGTTCTCTCTAGGAGCTTGTTTGCCAGCCGGGGAAAAGAACAACTTTTACATTGGTATTAAAATCAATTTCTTTTGAGTGATAGCATTCACGGGGATGAAATAAAACAATATAAAAGTACTCGATAACTACCCTTCCAAAGCGTGACCATTATCAAAGAACCGATTCATTAATCAAAAGTACTATATCCCCATCAATCCCGGGATCATCCCAAGAAACCTCCGCAGATGTACAGGTCTCGCCGTCCGGGTCAAAAGGATTTTAGGAAAGCTGTGGAATTATTTTAGTAAAACCTTAGATTTATAAAAATGAACTTTTTTAACTATGCATGAATCCCCGATTTTTATCCCGGCAAAGAAAAGGCTTATTTTTATCACGGCTGGAGGTGCTATTCTTCCCATTTTCACCTTGCCGATATTTGTTGTTTTGGTTATCAGTCATTTCGGCTGGATGATAGGCGGCATTGCACTTTTTCTTTTTTTGTTATACACTGTTCATTCTGTTTTGACTTTGGCTAAATTGTTTCATAAAAAAATGGGGCTTTACCTTACTAATCATCACCTCGAAGATAAATCGAATGTTTATAGAGGTTTCAAGGTACGACTTAAAAACATCGAATTTACGGAACTAAAAAAGATCAATGGAAATGAAATGCTGGTTGTTTACCTAAAAGATAAAAAGGAATTTATGCAAAGTATTCCTTTCTTCAATCGCCTTTATTATTGGATAAACACCCGATTTAATGGTTCCCCTACTATTATTCTGAATACAATTCAGAAACAGTTGACTGAAACAAAGGACTTGATTGATAAGAGGTTAGGAAACAATGATTCCTACCTGAGATAAGGAAAGTAGTCGGTATAAGAATGATACCCATCCGTCTCGGGGTCGTCCCAACAAACCCCGCTCAAAGGAGACCACAAAAAAGTTTGTCAATTTAACGCATCACTATTATCGTGATGGCTAGCGCCGAAGGCATGACTTCGCCATCGTTGGACAAGCCATGGATGCCATCGTCCCACCTCCACTAAATCTCTTTCACCTTGGTTTCAGAGATCAAAGTACTACGGAAGGTAGACCAATAAATCCTGCTAATCCTGACTTAGAAAGGGAAGGGAGTTTAGACGATATTTCTATTTTCTTGTTCTTTTCCTGCTTAAACCCCATTTATTCATTAAATCAATCCGTCCATCCACAAATCCAACAAATCCAAATACAGACAGTGATGGGAGCAGCACAATTGAATATATTCGTCACGATGAACGAGATCACCACGTCGCACCACCGCTATCGCTTGTGGTTCTCCTCGTGATGACGGATTAGATGGAGTTGGTCTTTCATAGTTTCCAATTGATCTGTGGATCATGTGTTTGCCTGGCTTTCTTTTGATCCAACAGATGGTTAACTTGTATAAACACAATCAACCCACCATGGCAAAACGAATCGTAACACACACCTTAAAAGATGACGAAGGGGACATTTTATTCCTTGGAAATCTCTTTGACGACTGGTCACCCCGATCAAAGGAAAACATCATCTCAGACATTGAAAATGGAGTTCATACCTATGTAGCCTCGTCCCCAGTCGCCTCAGAGGTGGACATTTACGTTGTTGAAGGTGATTCGGGCCCGTATCTTCGAACAGATCCGGATACCACTAAAAAAAATAATCTCGATGAATTGCCGAGTTTGTTATCGGATATGCTTCCCGGAACGCCACCCGAATTCCTGGGCGATTATCCCCACGATCAGCCTAATGACTGGAGCAACAACCTGCAAGGAGTCACACACAGCAACGACCATTGGTTTTTTACCCAGCTGACCAAACTCTTCAAATTCCATGTTTCGACAGACCTGGATACGAATTTTAGCAGTGCGGTCAAGATGATCCATATGCCCCAGGAACTGAAGGATTTTAAATGCAATCATTTTGGAGATCCGGATTACTTCGTTGTTGACGGACAGGGATACATTTTTATACCGGTAGAAGGTGATGAAGGAGACTGCGGAGGTAATCCGCGGTTAGCCGTATTTCGGGATGATGCAGATCTTTCCTACGTGGGTTCTGCCGTGCTACCCAGCCAAAATTCTCAAAATGGTACCCCCCGGGCAGGCTGGTGTGCCATTAGTCCACTCGATCAGCTGCTTTATTCATCCCACAACAAAATATCCGCACAATTTCCAGTCTTTCGGTACCAGGTAGATTTCGCTTCCCTCAACCAGGGACAGGTTATCCTGAATCCTGTAAATAGCCTGATTTTACATTACGAAGGAACGCCTGTCAATATCCCCCAATACATCCAGGGTGGTTGTTTCTCGCCCAATGGGAATCTTTTTATATGTAGTGGAAAACTTGGTGATGTCGAATCAAATGGCGGGATAAGGGTCTTTTTGCCAAATGGAGAATTGCTATATCATTCTTCAGTTGATAATATGCCTTTCCTGTATGAGTACCATTCCGGTGTATTGGGTGGCTCGGAAGAACCGGAGGGAATAACATACTGGGATCTGGAATCACTTCCTGATGGGTTACAGGCTCCAAATATCAGCGGGCAGCTTCATGCCATATTGTTAAATAACGAACTCATAGGTGAGAGTATTTATTTCAAGCATTATCAGGTTCAATAATTTGGTCTCATTATGTTCGCGATAACATCTTGGGAGCCGGTGTTGGCTTTCCAACCCCATCAGAGTTATCCGAGGTAGGAGAAAACTCTGATGTATACCTGTTGTCATCAGAGTTTTTTGCAGTTAATTCTGATAATGAAAAATCATAGATTTTCGTGAAAGCCATTTTTCTTGAATCGCTCCAGGGCTCCCGATAGGAATCGGGACAGGCTGCGGGCCACGTTTACTCCCGATAGCTATCGGGACGGACTGAGGATTGATCCGCACATTTCATCCGCACCTCCAAAGATAAATCCAATGTCCTCTTAACGATGCTGAAAGGTTAAAATCTATAACTAAAGGAATTTATATTCTCGATAAACGAGATTCAACTCTCTTTGCATTCTTTTCAGAATACCACTAGGCTGTGCGTTGGGTCCACAAAAGCGTGGCCCTTATGAGGCCTGCGGGATGGATAGAAGCCTTTCCGCGGGGAAAAAGGGCTTTTTGTGGAGCACTTTTCCCTGCCCGTCCGATTAGGCGGGTTTTGGTTCCCCGCCTGCGGCGGACAGGCGTTTTCTTTTCACATAGTGATGCCTTTGGCATGGGCGAGCAAAAGAAAATGAACTTCATGAAAGCTGGAAAAACCAATGATCACGTTCCTGCCTTGAGAATGGTCACAATCGAGGACGTTTGCGTCAGGAAAGTGGTTAAAAAACCAAAGGCAGCATAGTTGTTGGTCTCAGCGAGAACGTCAAGACCAGAGTGTACACCCCCCTTTCCCCCCTCAAGGGGGGATTTTGCCGAATTTCATTAAACCTTGATAGTACATCAGGGTTATCCGAAGTGAGAGAAAGGGTTTCCTCCAGGAATTTATAATTGAAGACTATAGTTTCAGGCAGATATTTTAAGGCCTCGGCAGCTAAAAACTCCCCCCTTGAGGGGGGCAGGGGGGTGTAAAATCCAACTTTTGTTTATTCTAATGATCTTCTATTGATCTCGTTATCTCTTCAATAACCCAACTTATATTTTGTTTAATATCTAAATCATCAAATCGAATAAAGCAAACACCATATTCTTCAATTCTCGACTGTCTTATGCTATCCCTTTTTACAGATATTTCGTGATTATGACTCTCACCGTCAATTTCAATTACTAACCTCAATTCATGACAATAAAAATCTACAATGTAATCCAGCATTGGAACCTGTCGATGAAATTGATAACCAAGTATTTGTCTGTTTTTCAATTCGCACCATAGTAAAACTTCGGATAACGTGCTGTTTTTTCTTAACTCACGAGCAAGTTTTTTCAAGTCCTTTCTATATGGAATGATTTTATTCCTGGTCATGAAACAAATCTAATAGAATTTTTGAACACCCACTTTTACCGTTTGCGATGATTGGTCGGCTCAGGTTAACAAGAGAGAACACCACCCTTGCCCCCCTCAAGGGGGGATTTTTCCACCATCATAGTTTCATGATATGTTCCTAATTTACAATCATTGAACCAATCGAATACATCAGTCGCGGGGTCGTCACGACAGACCCGGATGAGGCATAAAAACCCACCCCTAACCCCTGCCTCGTCCGGCAGGCGGGCCTCCAAGGAGGGGAATAACCAAAGTTAATGTCTTGTTTAGATAAGGAAAAATTATCGATGAGACCGCGTGTTCCACCAATCCCATCATCCCTCCTCCGCTGAATCTCTTTTATCAAGATTTCAGAGATCAAAGTGCTACGGAGGCCAGACCAATAAATCGCAAGAATCCCAATTCTGACAATGAAGGGAGCACTAGCCGTTTGAGCTCCTCGTCACGATGAACGAGATTGCCGCTCCGCCAGCTGTCGGAGCGCAATGACCGCACGGGTAGATTTGGTTTTTCATTGTCTTCCTTTTCCTCTCATCCACCCCAAAACAGGGTTCCGTTCTAAAATCAGCAAAAGCAAAAACGGCAAAAATCCGACTTTGTACCTGACAAGTGTACCAAAGTTTGGTGCGGAATAGGTTAAAAATATTCCCATTAAGAGGCAGAAGAGAAGTATTGCAATTCTGAGATTACCATCATTACTCCATAGTTTTTTTACATTCTTTAACTGAAAAATAAACAGCAAAAACAGCATGGTATTTTCAATGGCGGCGATCAATGACCAGGCATTCTCAATATCAAAAACAAAAGGCCTGAACCATCCGGCAAACCATGCTTTTGGTGAATATTTCACAAAACTCAGGACATCAGGCCTCAGATGTTCAAAATGAACCATCTTCCCGGGATCGGATTTCTGCTCAAACAAGTGATAATTGTTGACAATCACCTCTCCGATATTGCTCAACCTGAGATTGTAATGAAGTTGTGAGGTAAGCAGGACGATGCCTCCAAACAGACAGAGAAAAGCAACTGCCGACACTGTTTTCGCATTTAGATATGTTGTCCTTTCTTTGAGAAAAAAGATAGTCAGATAGCTAAGCTGCATGGGTATGAGAATACCGGCATAGTAATACTTTACCTTAAACAAGAAGTAACTAGCTGCCAGGTAAATTAAAATATGAGCGAAATTTATTCTTGTCCGGTTACTGATCGTGATCACGACAAAACACATAAGTGCAATGCAGGCCATGGAAATGCTTTCTTTGAGAATGCCACTGCTCCAGAATACAACTGATGGCCAGAGCAGCAGGGAGATCATTGCCGTCATCCGTCCGACTAAATTTTGAACAACCAACTGTTGGTAAAGCATCCAAAGCGCTAAAAAGGAAACCAACGAGAAATAAACGGAGATCAGCCAGAAGCTTCCTCCTGTTATCCAATAAAATAAATAGACAATTTTCGTGAAAAATATGGCCCTTGGTTGTCCGCTAAAACTGGATTGGGGATGGATCCCATTTTCACTATTACTAAACAGGATATCAAAAACGGATTGCCGAGTTTCTGATGCATATTCAGCAATTTTGGTCGCTTCTTCATAGTATAACCGGGTGTCGCTTCCTTCGAAATGATTCAGGTAGATGTACCCCAGCAGCAAGCCGGCAGTGATCTTCAAAAATCCCGAAATGACAAAAACCGTTTTTTCGTTTGGATGAACATACCATTTCCGGAATGCGAACAGTAAAAAACCTATGAGAAAGATGTTTATGACAAACGCCGGGATATTCATATCAGTTTGGCTGTAAAATGTCGATACCCATGCTGCACTCCAGACATCTTTTTTTCTGGCAGTATTCATTCAAAAGTTCTATGCATGCCTGGCTGTCAAATGCCGTGTCGATATGTACCCCGGCATCCGACCATTCCTCCGTTATATTATTCTTCTCCGCATTCAGGTTTTGCAATACCACCTGTGCATGATCCAGGTAAAAAGGCTCATCCTTCTCAATGGAGTAGGCTGCGAGCATGGGCGCAACAGTATTGATCAGGATATTTGAGATACCCGACCTTCCCAGTGACCCGATTCTACTTTTGGCCTTTTTATCAAAATCATAATGATCCAGCCAATAATCCGATTGGGTAATGCTAAAATTCTCAATGAGTTTTTTTGTATCCCTGGTATGAATGAGCATGGAGAAAATATTCTGATGGATGGAAATTAATTTTGCCAGTTGGGCAATCCGAATGGTGGGGAAATTTGCTGGCCGAAGCCTGAGAAACTTAAAATTTTGACGACCCAGGTAGCTGGAAAAACCATACTTGCTTTTTAAAAAATGGTATTCCTTTTTTAATACATTGTAGTAGGTGTCATCAATGTCGCGGTCAAGGAATCCAGCTATGCCAAATAAAATAGCTTCAATTTGGATCAAATTGTCACTATGCTTTTGCATGATCTTAAAAGGTACCGCCTCGGCAAGTGATAGAAAAGACTCTTTGTTGACCTTAAATCCAAAGTTTCCCGCTAATATCTGAAAACAGGTCTCTTCCCAATCCTTTTTATTTTTTCGGTATCGGATGAGGATTTCATTCGCTTTTCTTTGGAGCCTCGCGACCACGGCTTTATCAAATGCCTCGAATATCTTCACCCGTTCAACACTACTGATAAAACATTTGCAGAGTATCCTTTCCCTTCCATTCGTCAGCTTCCTGTATTTTTCAAATTGAGAAAGGTCAATTCTGTTTTTTAATTCGAGTACCGGAATGTCTGTCTGATCCGATCTTTTTGTATTTCCATTATCACTTGACCAAACGACGTGCAAAACAACACCATTGTAAGCCGGATCATCATGATGCTGATGGGCATACCAGTCTTTCGCTTTGACATGAATTTCGATGCTTCCGTTCCATTCGATTTTATCGATCAAAATCCTGGAATCGGAAAAATCAGCTCCGGCATCATGATTGTGGAATCCGGGACGGATAATGTTTAAAGGTTGCCCCTTTGTCGTTTGTAGATCGGATTTATCAAAAAATTGGAACTTCCAGATATAGTGTAGGAAGGCTTCATCCATATTATAAAAACCTTTTAGCTAAAATAACCTGAGTAAACGCATTTAAAAATTTTATCTTGTCAATAACAATTTTTCAAGAGGAACATACCTCTTCACCCTATTGCCCTCAACCGAAACAGGTGTAAAAAACCCACCCCTTCCCCTCCCAGGAGGGGAATTTTCCAAAAGGATGGCTATTGCCTGAATTTTCAATTGGTATTTCATAATTACAATTTTTCAAGAAAGTTTATACTTCCTTTTCCTTAGCTTGACGGTTATGCACTTCATCCGCCGACCTTTAGATTTACAAAATATAGATATTCGAAGAATATTACTATTAAGAATGTGGGTATGTGGGTAACCCGTAGGGT
>ENA-ORCW01000254-ORCW01000254.1-marine-metagenome-genome-assembly--contig:-NODE-254-length-48407-cov-5.117981_pt1 | contig 48407 bp, 39 predicted proteins | sample MGYA00237784_ERZ508517 | MGnify/ENA primary metagenome ERZ508517 (study PRJEB26187, sample SAMN06268979) | marine metagenome | isolation source: Tt ae E1 feedstock associated aerobic enrichment on...
GCTGGGCCTGGGCCACCGCCATGCCGTAGCCGGGAACGATGATCACCGAGCCGGCGTTCTTCATCACGAAGGCCGCGTCGTCTGCGGAACCCTGCTTGACCGGCTTCTGCTCGCCGTCCCCACCCGCGCCGGCCGCCGCCGTCTCGCCGCCGAAGCCGCCGAGAATGACGTTGAAGAAGGAACGGTTCATGCCCCGGCACATGATGTAGGACAGGATCGCACCGGCCGAGCCGACGAGCGCGCCGGTAATGATCAGCGCGGTGTTGCCGAGCGTGAAGCCGATGCCGGCCGCCGCCCACCCCGAATAGGAGTTCAGCATCGAGATCACCACCGGCATGTCCGCGCCGCCGATGGGAACGATGATCAGGACACCGAGCGCGAAGGAGAGCAGCACGACGATCCAGAACAGGCTCGGATGCGCCGTCGCAGTGAAGATCGCGATGAGCACCACCAGCAGGATGGCGAGGCCCAGATTGAGCCAGTGCTGGCCGCCGAAGACGACCGGAGCACCGGAGACGAGGCCCTGCAGCTTTGTGAAGGCGACGATGGAGCCCGTGAAGGTGATCGCACCGATTGCCGCGCCAAGAGACATCTCGATCAGGCTCGCCGTCTTGATGTGCTCCAGGGTACCGATGCCGAAGGCGGCCGGCGCATAGAGCGCGGCAGCGGCGACCAGCACCGCGGCGAGGCCGACCAGCGAGTGGAAGGCCGCGACGAGCTGGGGCATGGCCGTCATCGGGATACGCCGGGCGATTACCGCGCCGATGCCGCCGCCGATGGCGATGCCGAGAAGCACGAGCAGCCAGGTGAGGAACGAGTCAGGCGGCGCCGCGAACAGCGTGGTGACGATGGCGATCGCCATGCCCGCCATGCCGAAGAGATTGCCCCGGCGCGCGCTTTCGGGATGCGACAGCCCGCGAAGCGCCAGGATGAAGAGAGCACCTGCGACGAGATAGAGGAGCGCGATGATATTGGCTGACATCGGGGGCTCCCTCAGCTCTTCTTCTTGTACATGGCCAGCATGCGCTGGGTGACGAGGAACCCGCCGAAAATGTTTACCGATGCCAGGATCAGGGCAAAGAAGCCCAGCCCCTGGGACAGGGGGCTCGCCTCGGCCATGGCGCTTACCGCGCCGCCGGCGACCGCGATCAGCGCACCGACCACGATGACCGACGAGACGGCGTTGGTCACCGACATGAGGGGTGTGTGCAGCGATGGCGTCACGCTCCACACCACGTAATAGCCGACGAAGATCGCCAGCACGAAGATCGCCAGCCGGAACACGAACGGGTCGACCCCGCTGACCGCGCCCACGGCTTCCGCACCGCTTTCCGCCGCGAGTCTGGCGGCATCGGCGAGCGCGCGCGCCTGCTCGGCGGCGTCGGCCGCACGCTGGGCGGCGTCCTGCGCCTGCTGTGCGGCGCTCAGAGCATCTGGGCCAGCCATGATGCGTTCCCCTCCTATTGCTCGAAGATGGGATTGACGAGCTCGCCATCGCGCGTGAGCGCAGTGGCGGCCACGATCTCGTCATCCCAGTCGATGGTCAGTTCGCCCTTCTCGCCCATGATCACGCCGAGGAAGGTCACGAGGTTCTTGGCGTAGAGCGGCGAGGCGTTGCCCGACAGGCGCGAGGGAAGATTGGGGTGGCCCACGATCTTCACGCCCTTGTGCTCCACGATCTCGCCCGGCTTGGACAGCTCGCAATTGCCGCCGCGCTCCACCGCCAGGTCGACGACGATGGATCCCGGCTTCATGCTCTCCACCATCTCTTTCGTGATCAGCTTCGGCGCGGGCCGGCCCGGAATGAGCGCGGTCGTCACCACGATATCCTGCGCCTTGACGTGCTCGGCCACGAGCTCGGCCTGCCGGCGCTTGTAGTCCTCGCTCATCTCCTTGGCATAGCCGCCGGCGGTCTCCAGATCCTCGCCCTCGGCCTCCACCATGACGAACTTCGCGCCAAGGCTTTCCACCTGCTCGCCCGCGGCACGGCGCACATCCGTCGCACTCACCACCGCGCCGAGCCGGCGTGCGGTGGCGATGGCCTGAAGGCCCGCGACGCCCGCCCCCATGACGAAGAGGCGCGCCGGGGGCACGGTGCCCGCCGCCGTCATCATCATCGGCATGGCACGGTTGAACAGGGATGCCGCATCGATCACGGCCTTGTAGCCGGCGAGGTTGGCCTGCGAGGACAGGACATCCATCGACTGCGCACGCGTGATGCGCGGCATGAGCTCCATGGCGAAGCCCACGACACCCGCAGCCGCCATGGCCTCGATCCCCTTGCGGTCCCCGTATGGGTCGAGCTGGCCAACAAGGACGGCGCCCGACTTCATCGCCTTCACGGTCGCCTCCTCGGGCCGGCGCACCGCCAGCACGATATCGGCATCCTTGACCAGGCTCTGCCTGGTCTTGACGATCTTGGCGCCGGCCTCCTTGAAGACCTCGTCGCCGATATAGGCCCCGGCGCCCGCGCCGGCCTCGATCGAGACCTCCGCGCCCTTGCCCACAAGCGCCTTCACCGCTTCGGGCGAGGCCGCGACCCGGCTCTCGCCTTCCGCCTTCTCCGCGACTATCGCGATCTTCATGCCGACGGCGCCTAGGATGCGAGGAATGCGGAGATGAGGCCGAACAGCACCAGGACCGCGAACGACGCGCCCCAGCTCTTGCCGCCCGACCTGAGGTCGAACAGGATCGCCGCGAAGCCCGCGAACATGCCGATCATGCCGACCGGAACCGCGAGCGTCTTGCCGAAGGCGAATGTGGCAAGCGCCACCAGAATGAAGATCGTGCCCAGCGTCAGAGCGGCGGCGCCGTGCACGAAGCCATGATAGGTCCGCTCGTGCTCTCTGTAATCGTTCTCGGCCGAGGTGTGATCCGTCATCGTGTGCGCTTCCCTTGAGAACCTGATTGTTGCCGGATAGGCCAATTAGCCGATTGAGCCCAGCCTCGCAAGATGCAAAGCCGTCTCCGGCGGGTCGGACGCCCGATGGTGGACGAACTGGATCGCCGACACAAGAACCCGCGGTGTGCTCCGGCGCCGGCTTGTGACACGACCGTGCGACTTCTATGATCCCCCCTGCAGCCTCGATCCATGGGAGGGGGGAGGAATGAACACGATATCCGCCTTTGCCGCCATGCGGCCATGGCTCGCCGCGGCCGCTCTTGCCGTGAGCCTGGCCTTGCCGTCAGCCGATGCCCGGGCCGGCGACTATGTAGCCCTCGATGGCGAGCGCGGCCCCCAGCTCTATTACGAGGAGGCCGGCGAAGGCACACCCGTCGTCAGCGTGCCGGGCTGGACCATGACCACCCGATTCTTCTCCAAGCAGCTCGACCATTTCGCGGACTCCAAGGATCTCCGCGTCATCGTCTACGATCCGCGAGCCCATGGCCGCTCGTCGAAGACGCTCGACGGTGCCAATTACCGACAGCACGGCCGCGACCTCAAGCGGCTCATCGACGCGCTGGGGCTTGAAGATGTGGTGCTCGCCGGCTGGTCGTGGGGCGGGATCACGGTCTATTCATATCTCTCCCAGTTCGGAACCGACAATGTGAAGGGGCTCGTGCTCATCGACCAGACACCGCGCCCGCTGCCGCTGAAGGACGGGTCCTGGAACGATGGCGATATCGGGATCGTGAAGGATTTCTTCGACGCCTTCACCGAGGACCGCGTGGCGACCATGCGCGAGTTCATCCCCTGGATGTTCCCGAAGGGTATCAGCGACGAGGAGGCGGAATGGATGCTGGCGGAGACCATGGAGACGCCGGATATCGTCGCCGCCCTCCTGCTCTACGATGGCTGGATGGCCGATTTCACGGCCACGCTGAGAACGCCGGGCGTGCCGCTCCTCAATATCGTGCGCGAGGAGAACGGCGAGGCCGCCAAGGCCTATCTGAAGGCCAACGACATCCAGTCGGAGTTCTTCGTGAAGGGCGGGCACGGCATGTTCTACGACTATCCCGACGCCTTCAATTCCACGCTGGAGAATTTCGTGACAGGACTCGAGGACTGAGCCCGGCGCATCCCCGGCCCCTGGCCTTTTCGCAAGCCGGCATGACGTCCCGCAATTTGGCGCGTCGCGCAATGCCCGGACAGGCAGCGCCTGCGCGCGTCAGGCGAGCCCCGCCGCCTTGAGCGCGTCGGCCTGGCGCGTGGCCACCGCGTCGACGGAAAAGTCCTCTATCGCCTCGTTGAACAGGCGATAGAAGTTGAGTTCCGTCTTCAGGTGGATGAGAACGCCGCCAAGGCCTATCGCGGCGCGGTCCATGAAGACGAATTCGCGCGGCACGCGCACCGGCCCCTTCTCCTTGAGCGCGCGGTGCACGGTGAAGGCCTGGCGGCGTCCGTACTGGCCGGGGCTCACCCCCTCCGCGATCTTGCGCACCCGATCCTCCATCAGGGGGCCGTAGATGAACCGCGCCCAGATGTTGAGGATGTCGATCAGCTCGTTGGAGAGCCTCTTGAAGCCCCAGGTCTCGTAGGCGGAGACGATCCGGTCGCGGTCGTCTTCTCTCAGGCCGTGATAGAGCTCCACCACGCCGCCGACGAAGCGCGGCGGGAAGATGCGGATGCAGCCGTAGTCGAGCAGGTTGAGGCCGCACGGGCGCCCCTCCCCGTCCAGCATGGCCGAATAGTTGCCGAGATGCGGGTCGCCGTGGATCACGCCATGGCGGCAGAAGGGCAGCCACCAGGCCTTGAAGAGGCTGGTCGCGAGAAGGTTGCGCGTGTCGAGATCGGCCTCCCGGAAGTCCAGGAGCGAACGCCCCTCCAGCCAGCTCATGGTGAGCAGCCGGCGCGTCGACAGCTCCGGATAGACCTTGGGGACCCGGATCGTGGAGACGTCCTTCAGCATCTCGCCGTAAAGCGCGATGTGGCGGCGCTCGCGGTCGTAGTCGAGCTCCTCGCGCAGGCGCTCGCCGATCTCCTGATGGATCTCGCTGGTATCGATGGCCGGGTCCATGCGCCGGTGAATGGCGAAGATCCACTGGAGCTGGCTGAGATCGGCCTCCACGGCCGACTGCATCTCCGGATATTGCAGCTTGCAGGCGAGCTCGGAGCCATCGAGAGCCCAGGCGCGGTGGACCTGGCCGAGCGAGGCCGCCGCGGCAGCCTCCCGCTCGAAATCCTGGAACCTCTTCCGCCAGTCGGCCCCGAGCTCGGCGGCCATGCGCCGGCGCACGAAGGGCCAGCCCATGGGCGGGGCGTGCGACTGGAGCTGGGTGAGCTCCATGGCGTATTCCGGCGGCAGCGCGTCAGGGATGGTGGCCAGCAGCTGCGCCACCTTCATCAGCGGGCCCTTCAGGTTCCCGAGGGCTGCGCGCAGCGCCTTGGCATCCTCCTCGCGGGTGCCGCCGCCGAGGATCCGCCCGGAGGCGAGCCGGGCGGCGACCGTGCCCATGCCGGTGCCGACGCGCGCATAGCGCCGCACCCGGCCCGTCAGCCGGTTGCCTTCCCGGTCGCGTTCAGGCGGCGTGCGCTCGTCGGTCATGGGCTCCGGTGTCCGTAGGCCGGCTCACACCCCCACACAGTCCACATTCTCATTCCGGCTCGCCCGTCTTCCGGTCCTCCGCCTCCAGCTCGTCGATCATGCGCGAGATCATCGACAGGCCCTTGTTCCAGAAGGCCTTGTCGGAGGCATCGAGGCCGAAGGGGGCGAGAAGCTCGGTGTGGTGCTTGGAGCCGCCGGCCCTCAGCATGTCGAAATACTTCTCCACGAACCCCTCATGCGCCTCCTCGTAGAGCGCATAGAGCGAGTTCACCAGGCAGTCGCCGAAGGCATAGGCGTAAACGTAGAAGGGCGAGTGGATGAAGTGCGGAATATAGGCCCAGAAGGTCTCGTAGCCCGGCTTGAGCTCGATGGCCGGCCCGAGGCTCTCCGCCTGCACCTCCATCCAGATCTCGCCGAGCCGCTCCGCCGTCAGCTCGCCCCCGCGCCGTTCGGTGTGCACGCGGCGTTCGAAGACGTAGAAGGCGATCTGGCGGACCACCGTGTTCAGCATGTCCTCCACCTTCGACGCGATCAGCGCCTTGCGCTTCGCCGGATCCGCCGTCTCCTTGAGCAGCGCGCGGAAGGTCAGCATCTCGCCGAACACGCTCGCCGTCTCCGCGAGCGTCAGCGGCGTCTGGGAACGCAGGAGCCCCTGGTCGGCGGCCAGCACCTGATGCACGCCGTGGCCGAGCTCGTGGGCGAGCGTCATCACGTCGCGCGGACGGCCCTGATAGTTGAGCAGCACATAAGGGTGTGCGCTCGGCACGGTGGGGTGGGCGAAGGCGCCCGGAGCCTTGCCGGGACGCACCGGCGCGTCGATCCAGTGCCTGTCGAAGAACCGCCCGGCGATCTCCGCCATATCCGGCGAGAAGCCGCCATAGGCGTCGAGCACGATCCGGCGCGCATCGGGCCAGGCGACGGTGCGGGTCTCCTCATCCGGCAGGGGCGCATTGCGGTCCCAGTGGGCGAGCCGGTCCTTGCCGAGCCATTTCGCCTTCATGGCATAGTAGCGATGGGACAATGTGGGGTAGGCCTGCGTGACCGCCTCCACCAGCGCCTCAACCACCTCGCGTTCCACGCGGTTCGCCAGATGGCGCGAATCGGCGATGTCCTCGAACCCGCGCCAGCGGTCGGAGATTTCCTTGTCCTTGGCCAGCGTGTTGGTGACAAGGGTGAAGGTGCGCAGATTGGCGCCGAGCGTTTCCGCCAGCGCGTCCGAGGCGGCCTTGCGCTTCTCCTCGCGGGGATCGAGCAGCAGGCTCAGCGTCGGCTCGAGCGAGAGCATCTCGCCGTCGACGGTGAATTCGAGGCTCGCCATGGTTTCGTCGAACAGCCGGTTCCAGGCGCCCCGCCCGGTCACCGACTTCTCGTGGAAGAGCTGCTCCAGCCTGTCGTCGAGCTGGTAGGGCCGCTCCTTGCGCAGATCCCTGAGCCACGGGCCGTAATAGGCGAGGCCGGGATCGGACAGGGCCGCCTCGAGAACCGGATCGTCGATCCGGTTGATCTCCAGCTCGAAGAACAGAAGGTCCGTAGAGACCGTGGTCAGGCGATCCTGGATGTCGCCGAAGAACTTGGCGCGCGCGGGATCGGTCGTGTCGCCGACATAGTGGAGCTGGGCATAGGAGGCGACGCGCCCGAAGAGATCCTCCAGGGCCTCGTAGGCGCGGATCGCATCCGCCAGCCGCGCCCCGCCGCCCTCGCCCGCCGCGATCTCGGCGACGGCGCCGCGATAGCGCTCCGCAAAGCTCGCGGTGTCCGCCGCGATCCGCTCCAGGTCGCGCTTGAGCTCCGGCGCGTCGGGCGCCGAATAAAGGTCGTCGAGGGACCATTCGGGCACTGCGCCGAGCCCCTTCTCCTCAACCGTGCGTGCGCCCGCCTCCGCGGACGGGTGAAGCGTAAGCCGACGAACCATGATCACCGTTCCTGAAAACCGTTGTCAGACTATGGGAGACGCAAGCGAGGCCCTGCGGTTCCGCGCCCCCTATATGGGACCGGACAGGCCACGATCTCAACCGCCAAGCGCGCATGCCTCGCCAAGCAGGACCGTTTGCCGCTATCCTGCGGGCTGGACATGGCAGTCCGACACGACCGGCCGCCCCCCCTCCTGCGCAGTGCGGGTTCGGGGTTAAGGCTTTGTTTGCGGTTGCAATCGAGACTGCCCACAGCCGCAGGGACGGGCCTTCTCTGGATCTTGAGGGCCACCTTGCGGGGGAGAGAGACAGGACTTCTGTTTGGGGGCAAGACAGTCGGACATGGCGCAGGTGGTACTCATCGTCGATGACGATCCCGCGCAGCGGCGCATCCTGGAAAGCATGATTCGCCGCTTCGGATATGAAACCCTCGCCGGCGATAGCGGGCAGTCCGCGATCGATATCCTGGCGGGACCGCAGGGCAAGGACGTCGCCCTGCTCATTCTCGACCTCGAAATGCCGGATATAGACGGTATGGAAGTGCTGGCCTATCTGAGCGCGCACCGCAAGGAGCTGCCGGTCATCATCCAGACAGTCCATGGCAGCATCGAGACCGTGGTGAAGGCCATGCGGGCGGGCGCGGACGATTTCGTCGCCAAGCCCGTGAACCCCGAGCGGGTCAAGGTGTCCATCCAGAACCTCATGCGCGTCAATGCCCTGTCGGAGGAGGTCAAGCGGCTCAATCACAAGGCGTCCGGCGAGTTCAGCTTCGAGGACCTGATCGCGGAAAGCCCGGCCATGACCAATGTCGTCCGGCTCGGCCGGCGCGCCGCGCAGTCCAACATCCCGATCCTGATCGAGGGCGAGAGCGGCGTCGGCAAGGAGATGATCGCGCGCGCCATCCAGGGCGAGAGCGAGCGGCGCGGCAAGCCGTTCGTGACCGTCAATTGCGGGGCGATCCCGGAGAATCTGGTCGAGAGCATTCTGTTCGGCCACGAAAAGGGCTCCTTCACGGGCGCGACCGCCAGGCACACGGGCAAGTTCGTGGAGGCCAGCGGCGGCACGCTGTTCCTCGACGAGGTCGGCGAGCTGCCGGCGGAGGCCCAGGTGAAGCTCCTGCGCGCGCTGCAGGACGGCGAGGTCGACCCCATCGGCGCGCGCCGGCCGGTGAAGGTCAATATCAGGCTGATCTCGGCGACCAATCGCGACATGATCGAGATGGTGAAGGCCGGCACGTTCCGCGAGGATCTCTATTACCGCCTCAACGTCTACCCGATCACCGTGCCGCCCCTGCGCGAGCGTACCGAGGGCATTCCCGCGCTCGTCAACCATTTCGTCACACGCTTTGCCGCCGAGGAAGGCCGCAAGATCAGGGGGATCGAGGCAAACGCCCTGGAGATGCTCCGGCACTATTCCTGGCCCGGCAATGTCCGCCAGCTCGAGAACACGGTGTTCCGCGCCATCGTCCTGTGCGAGGGCGACGTGCTGACGGTCGACGACTTTCCCCAGATCGCAGCGCAAGTCGACGGGTTCGAGGCGCGCGTGCCTCCGGCACCGTCGGCGGCTGCCCCGGCCTCCGGCCGCGATGGCATCACCGTCTTCGCCGGTGGCGCCCCGGCCAGCGATTCTCCCCTGGTGGGCAATGGCCAGCCGCTCGGCATTCCCGCTGTGACGGAGGGCGGCCATATCCGCACGCTGGAAGAGGTCGAGGCCGACATGATCAGGCTCGCACTGGAGCGTTATCACGGACACATGTCCGAAGTGGCCCGCAAGCTCGGCATCGGACGGTCCACACTCTACCGGAAGGTGCGCGATCTCGGGCTTGAGGCGAAAATGTAACAGCGCGCCGTTTTCTGCTATGATCACGCGAGGTTGTCTTGCTCGCCATCCGTGGTCGGACTAGCTTGCGCGCGACAGTTATTTTCAAGGAGGTCATCGTGCTGAGACTGGGCATTCCGGCCGTTTTCATCTCAGTGCTTCTTGCCGGCACCGCGGTCGCGACGCAGGCGAATGCGCAGTCCGCGCAGCGCACGCAGAACTTCTCGGGCCGCGATTGGGAGACGCCGCCGACCCGGCGCAGCGGTCCTGGCATCATGTCGTTCTTCACCTCCCAGGAGCGGGTGCGCGGCGACGACCTCTACCGCTCGCGGGGACGGGCTCTGCGCCAACGGACATCGCCGCAGGCCAATGCGAACGTGTCCGGCATTCCCGATGTGAAGGACTATGACGGCTACACGCCCGAGCCGCTCGTCGCCCTGCGCGACCGCGCCCTTGAAAGCGACACCGAGCTCGAGCCCCTGCCGGCCGCCGTCCTGGACACGCTGCGCGGCACCCAGGAGGATGTGACGCTGCGGCTGCGCAAGGAGCACCGCCAGCCGGTTCTCGACTTCTACGCCGAGCGCGATTTCGCACCGCTCTGGGTGGGCGATTACGGCCTCAGCATCCGAGCCCGCCGGCTTCTGGACATGATGGCCAAGGCCGACGAGGAGGGCCTGGAGGCCGATCAGTATCTGCCCGCCTCGCTGACGAGTTTCGACGACGACGCCACTCTCATCGTCGACGACGAGGATGCGCTCGCCCGGCTCGACGTCGAGCTGACGATCAAGGCACTCAGATATGCACACGATGCCTCCGCTGGCCGCGTGGACCCGAACAAGCTGACCCGGTACAACGACCTCAAGCCGCGGCCCATCGATGCGACATCCGCGCTGGCCGAGTTCCAGCGCACCGTGCGCCCCGACAGCTATCTTGCCGCGCTGCATCCGACCCATCCCGCCTACAAGGCGATGAGGGCCGCGCTCGCCGAGCTGCGCGCCAATCTCAGCGAGTCCGCCGAGCAGGCCCCCATTCCCGAAGGCCGGATCATCCGGCCGGGCATGAGCGATCCGCGCATCGCGCAGATCCGCAAGCGGCTCGAGAATATGAAGCTTCTTCAGCCCCGGCTCGAGCCCTCCCGGAACCCGGTCGACTACGTCTCGGCGGAGACCGACGACACCGCGATGGATCCCGACTACGTCTCCATGGACCCGGTCGTCGAGGGGCCGGCAGAGACCGGGGACACGGCCTATGGCGACACGAACTATGCTGGCGACACGGTCTATGACGACGAGGTCGTGGAGGCTGTGCGCACCTTCCAGAAGCATGCCGGCATCGGGATCGACGGCATTATCGGGCCGCGCACGCTTGCCGCCTTCAACAATCGCAGCGACACCAGCAAGATCGAGCAGCTTGTCCTCAACATGGAGCGCATGCGCTGGATGCCGCGCGATTTCGGCGACCGCTATGTGCTGGTCAACCAGCCGGCCTTCGAGCTGCGCGTCTATGACGATGGCGAGGTGATCCACACCGCACGCGTCGTGGTCGGCAAGCCGCGCAACCAGACGCCCGCCTTCTCCGACACGATCCGGATCGTGGAGTTCAACCCGTACTGGAACGTGCCCCAGTCCATCGCCGTGAAGGAGATGCTGCCGCAACTCAGGCGCGATCCGGGCTATCTGGCACGGCAGGGCTATCAGGTGCTCAACAGCAATGGCCATGTCATCAACAGCCGGTCGGTCAACTGGTGGCGCATGGGCGGCAGCAGGCTGCCGGTCCGCATCCGCCAGCCTCCGGGGCGCAGCAACGCGCTGGGCGAGGTGAAGTTCCTCTTCCCCAACAAGCATGCCGTCTACCTGCACGATACGCCGGCCAAGAAGCTGTTCGAGCGCAATGCCCGCGCCTTCAGCCATGGCTGCGTGCGTGTCCAGAATGCGCGCGAGTTCGCCGATGTTCTCCTCAAGCCGGAAGGCTGGTCGCCCAACCGCATCGCGCAGGCCATCGGCAATGGCCGCAACCAGAGCCTCAAGCTCGATCACAAGATCAATGTCCACCTCGTCTATCTGACCGCCTGGCCGGATGAGGATGGCGTGATCCGCTATCGCAACGACATTTACGGGCGCGACGCCCGCCTCGAACGCGCGCTCGGCACGGGCCGCGTCGCAATGCGCTAGGCCTTATCCTTTCGTCATGCCCGGGCCAGTTCCGGGCATGGCGGACAGGACATCAATCCAGCTCCCCGCCATTGCACAGGCTGAATGTCGGCACGCCTCAGGGGCGTTCCCGCGCGGTCTTCCCTGCGCCCCCGCGCCCGGATGTCGCGCTTCGCCAAATCGCCGTCCCTCCGCCTCATTTGAAACAAGATACGCCCCTATACGCGCTAACCGTGATCGATACACGCAAAACGTGCTTATCGGGTCACGGCAATTCGGGCGGCGGGTTGATGCGTGTCCTTCCCCCGAATCGGTAGTGGCGGTCGGTTTTGGGCTGGGGTTCCGGGTGCCTCCGATGGCTCTCCCTCCCGCCCGGTCTCCGGCCTTCGAAAGAAGCATCAAGACGCGGCCGCCATCGCGCTGGAAAGCGGCGGCGGGTTCCCTTGCGCTCCTCCTCCTCCCCCCGCGCAAGGGGCCTGTCGCCGCTTTCCTTTCCCGCAGGAGAGGCGGCGAACCGGCAGCCCGAACGCCTTAAGACGCTATTAAACATGATCCCTGAAACTGCATTTCCAGAGCTGCCGTATCTCAGGGGTTGGCTTCATGCGACATCTGGAGATATTGTACGTGGAGAATTGGCCACGTACACGAGGGGAAACTTATCCAAGGAGCGGGGACTCGCCCACCGAGTGGCCTCCCGTATGAGTGTGTGATGCGTTCAAAAGCAGTCTGCTGCGGACACGGGTATACTGTGAGCAGGAAAGCCCGGAAATTGCTCGCCGCCTCCGCGATCGCGGTCGCATGTGCGACGGTCGCCATCGGTGTGCCGGCCCAGGATGTCGCCGCTGTGGGCGACTCGCGCACCCTGTCGCTCTACAACGTCCACACCAAGGAAAACCTCACCGTCACCTACAAGAAGAACGGGCGCTATATCCCGTCGGCGATGAAGAAGCTGAACTACTTCCTCAGGGATTTTCGGCGCAACGAACCGACGCGCATGGATCCCGAGCTCATCGATCTCGTCTACGAGCTGCATGAGGAGCTCGGCTCGCGCAAGCCCGTCCATGTCATCTCCGGTTACCGCTCCCCCAAGACGAATGCCATGCTGAAGAGCATCGGGCGCAATGTCGCCAAGCGCAGCCAGCATATCCAGGGCCGCGCCATGGATATCTATTTCCCCGACGTGAACACCAAGAAGGTGCGTAACAGCGCACTGGTGCGCAAGGTCGGCGGCGTCGGCTATTACCCGCATTCCGGCAAGTACGGCTTCGTCCATGTGGACACTGCCCGCGTGCGCCACTGGCCCGGCATCCCCAAGGCCGAATACGCCGCGATCTTCGCCAATCACAAGACACAGGTCGCCCAAGCCCGCAGGAAGGCCGCCGAGCAGGCCGAGCCCGTACTCGCCAGCGCGCCGCCCAGGCCCCGCGAGAAGCCAGCGGCCCTGGCCGCCATCGCGCTTGCCGCGCGCGAGAAGGAGGAGAGCGGGCCGCTTACCGTCGCCCAGGCTCCCGTTCCCGAGCCGCGCCCGGAGGAGGCGCTCGCGTCCGCCAATACGCAGGTCGCCATGGCCAATGGCGATCTCCGCGTTGAGCCGGCGGCCGCCCAGCCCGCCGAGCGGCAGTCCTTCGCCGATCCCAACTGGCGCACGGGCGGCGGCGACTTCGGCCCCCTATTCTCGGCCACGCGTCGCCGGGTCGCGAGCGATCCCTCGCTCGACCCGCCGGTCATCGAGCCTCTGAGCACGCTGGCGTCCTCGTCCACAACCGGCGATCTCGATCCGCGTGGCCAGCAGGTGGCCGCGGATGCGCGCGGCGACAGGGGCGACGTCCCGGTCACCCAGGCATCGGCCACGGATACGGGCGTGAGCATCTCGATCCTGCCGCCCATCATCGACGGTCTGAAACGCCTGTTCGCCAGCGCGGCGGACGAGCCGACGATCCTGGACGAAACAGATCTCACCCCGGTCGGCGGGCAGACGATCAACCGCGCAGGCAAGGGCGACCTGATCGTGAGCAATCCCGATCACGTCACGCCCAACGCGGCTGGAAAGGCCGCCCAGCTCGGCCAGACCCACGCCTCGCTGACCGTCGGCCCGGCCGCCGCCCTGCGCAGCGCCATGCGCGAGCGCGACCCGCTGGATCCCGCTCCCCTGCCCTTCGACTGAGCCTTACGGCAGCGTGATTGTCGCCTCCGGGCTCCCGCTTTCGCGGGAGCGGGCGGAGGAGAATGCGGACGTGTTTCGCATATCCGCACTCATGCCCAAGGCGGCGGGCATGCATGCTCTGCCTGAAGAATAATGCCTTGCCCCGATTGCGCCCTGCCTCAACCGAGCGGCCGTTCCAGATAGACGACCGCCTTGTCGTCGGCAAACGCCTGCCGGCCCACGGGCAGGAAACCGAGCCGGCGGTGAAAACGCAGGGAGCCCGGATTGGGCGGGCGCTCGTTCACCTCGCAGGCAAGAACATCGCGCAAGCCCGAAATGCGCGCGAGAAGCGTTTCGTATAGCTGGCCGCCGACACCCCGGCCCCGCCAGACGGGATCGACCCCGACGCGGTCCACATAGGCGAAGCGTTCGTGACGCTGCGAGACCCAGAGATAGTTCGGGCTCGTATAGCCCGCGCCCTCGCCGAGGCAGATCAGGAAGCCGACGGGCGCACCCTCGGCGTCCGCAACCAGCGTGACGAGCGACGCCCCGGCGAGCATGGCCAGACGCTCCGGGCTCACGCTGCCCACGCCGGGGGTCGATGCCTCGTTGATGCGGTGCAGGGCGTCCAGATCGTCCGGACGCCAGTCGCGAATGCGCATGGGACCTGTCAGCCTTCGGCCGGCCCGTCCTGGTCGCCCGCGCCCGGGATCATGCCGAGCGCATGCATATAGAGCTCCAGCACGGTCTCCTCCTCCTCGCGCTCGGCCCGGTCCTTCTTACGGAGAGAAACCACCTTGCGCATGATCTTGGTGTCGAAACCGTGGGCCTTGGCCTCCGCATACACCTCCTTGATGTCGGCGGCGACGGAGGCCTTGTCCTCCTCCAGCCGCTCGATGCGCTCCACGAGGCTGCGAAGCTGTCCCTGGGCGAAAGTCGTGGTCGTGTCCATGGCGTCTCTTGACTGTCTCTGAGCGTTGTCGATGATCGCTGGAGATTTGCGCGCCCGGGCTTAACGCTCCCCTAAGAGCGGGGACGCTCAGGCCTCGTGCTTGTGGACGGCGGCAAAGGCGGCTTTCTGCTCCTCCGTCGCCTCCGTCTGATAGCGCGCCTTCCACTCCTCATACGGCATGCCGTAGACGATCTCTCGGGCCTCCGCCTTGTCGAGATCGATGCCCTGCTCACGAGCCGCGTCCTGATACCAGTTGGACAGGCAGTTGCGGCAGAAGCCGGCAAGCGTCATGAGATCGATGTTCTGCACATCCGTGCGCTCGCGCAGATGCGCCACCAGCCGCCGGAAGGCGGCCGCCTCCAGTTCGGTGCGCGTCTTGTCGTCCATATCCTTGCCAGTCATGGCGTCCTGCTCCTTGACTTGGGGGCCGCCCGGCCCATCTCCCGCCCGCCGGCCTCGCGCTGCCGGCCCTGTGCGACAACGCCCGGCAGGATGGCGGCGAGCCGGTCGATCCAGGCGGCGACGCCCTCGCCGTCCCCGATCAGGTCCTGACGGATCTCGATCAGGGCGTGGGGCAATCCTCTTGCCGTACCATGCCGGTTCAGCGTGTCTCCCTCAAGTTCTCCCGAATAGGGCTCGTTGTCGCCGACCACGAGATCGCCGCCGGCGCGCAGCGCGGCAAGCAGCGGCACGACCAGCCGGTCGTCCCGATCCCAGAGGACGCCCACATGCCACGGGCGCGGCACACCCTTCCATGCGGGCGTGAAGCTGTGGATGGACACGATGGCCGGCGGCACGCCGGCAGCCGCCTCGACCCTGTCAACCGCCTGCGATATCGCCGTGTGATAGGGACGGTAGAAGCGGGTCAGCCGGCGTTCGCGCTCCGTGGTGTCCGCATGCGCGTTGCCGGGAACGACCGCCCCGTCGGAGAGCTTCATGACGAGGGTCGGGTCGTCCTCGCCGCGATTGGGGTCGATCAGGAGCCGCGAGAACCCGCTGAGCACCGCCGGCACGCCGAGCCGTTGTGCCAGGCCGCGCGTCACCGCCTCCGCCCCGATATCGTAGCCGATATGGCGTTCGAGCTCCGCCGGCGGAAGGCCGAGCGTCCCGTATTCCGGCGGGAGGGCATTGCGCGCATGATCGCAGATCAGGACGAGACCGGCTGCCGGATCGCCCTCGACCGTGTCGAACGGGACAAAGGGCGCCTCTTCGCGGGAATCTTCGCGGCGATCCGGGGAATTTCGCGTATCGAGCATGGCGGCACTATAGTCGGATGGCCCGGCCCGGGCCACAGGCCTGTCAGGCGCTGTCCCCTATCATGTTTGCCGACCTCGTGCGAAGCATCGATTCGCCCTTTTCCGCTTGTGGATTTTAAGGGATGCGCAAGGAAGTGCGATCAGGCTAAGCTTGCAGAACGCGCGGCGCTCCGCCAATCGGATCGAAGGGCTGGAACCTCCCGTTGCGCATGATATTGTCGGCTCCGGACCGAGCGGAGGAAATTGCAACCGATGGTGTGCTGGCGCGTAGTGCTGTCTCTTGCCGTGGGCGTTCTCGTCTGGGGCGCCGTTCCGGCGCATGCCGACCTCAAGCTGTGCAACAACACCGAGAGCCGGGTCGGGGTCGCGCTGGGCTACAAGGACACGAAGGGCTGGGCCAGCGAGGGCTGGTGGAATATCGGCCCGCAGGCCTGCGAGACCCTGCTGAAGGGCGACCTCATCGCGCGCTACTATTACGTCTATGCCGTCGACTACGACCAGGGCGGCTCCTGGGGCGGCAAGGCGATGCTGTGCACGCGCGACAAGCTGTTCACCATCCGCGGCGTGGAAAACTGCGAGGAGCGCGGCTACCAGCGCACGGGCTTCTTCGAGGTCGATACGGGCGAGGAGCCCGACTGGACCGTCACCCTCTCCGGCACCAAGACGACGAAGGGCAACAGCCAGTGAGACGCGAGCGCCGCGTCAAGGTCCTCGCCACGCTCGGCCCCGCCAGTTCAAGCGCGGAGATGATCTCCGAGCTGTTCGACTCCGGGGCCGACGCCTTCCGCATCAATATGAGCCATACCTCGCATGAGGAGCTGCGCACGCTCCATCGCACCATCCGCGATGTGGAGACGCAGAAGCGCCGGCCGATCTGCATCCTGGTCGACCTGCAGGGCCCGAAATTCCGCATCGGCCGCTTCGCCGACGGCGAGATACGGCTCGAGCCGGGCGACACCTTTGTCCTCGACATGGACGAGACGCCCGGCGATGCCTCGCGCGTGGAGCTGCCCCACCCCCAGATCTTCCAGGCGGTCGCGCCGGGCGACGCGCTCCTGCTGAATGATGGCCGGCTCAGTCTTGCCGTGCGCGAGGTCGACGAGACCCGTATCGTCACAGAGGTGGAGATCGGCGGCCCGCTATCGGACCGCAAGGGTGTCAACCTGCCCGACACGGTGCTACCCTTGAGCGCGCTGACGCCGAAGGACCGCTCCGACCTCGACTGCGCACTCGATCTCGATGTCGACTGGATCGCGCTGTCCTTCATCCAGCGTGCCGACGACGTGGCGGAGGCGAAGAAGATCGCCCGCGGCCGCGCCGCCATCATGGCCAAGATCGAGAAGCCGGCCGCGCTCGGCTCGCTGGACCAGATCCTCGAGCTTGCCGACGGCATCATGGTCGCGCGCGGGGATCTCGGCGTCGAGCTGCCGCTCGAGCAGGTTCCCGGCCGCCAGAAGCAGATCGTGCGCGCGGCCCGCCGCGTCGGCCGGCCCGTGGTGGTCGCCACCCAGATGCTCGAATCGATGATCGAGCAGCCCGTGCCGACCCGTGCGGAGGTCTCCGACGTCGCCACCGCCGTCTTCGAGGGGGCCGACGCGATCATGCTGTCGGCTGAATCCGCCGTCGGCGCCTATCCCGACAAGGCCGTGGCCATGATGGACGACATCGCCCAGGCGGTGGAGAAGGACCCCTTCTACGGCGACATCATCCACGCCCAGCGCACCGAGCCCGAGCCGACCTCCGCCGACGCCATCAGCGCCGCGGCACGCACCGTCGCCCAGACGCTCAACCTGGCGGCCATCGTCTGCTACACCTCCTCCGGGGCCACAGGCATCAGGGCCGCGCGCGAGCGCCCCGCAACGCCGATCGTGGCGCTGACGCCGATCGCGGCAACCGGGCGGCGGCTCGCCCTCATCTGGGGGCTTCACTGCGTGCTCACCGCCGATGCCCGCGACCTCGACGACATGGTCGCGCGCGCCTGCCGCATCGCCTATCAGGAAGGTTATGCGCGCGCCGGCCAGCGGATCATCATTTCAGCGGGCTTTCCCCTCGGCACGCCTGGCGCCACGAACATGCTGCGAATCGCCTTTGTCGGGCGCGACGGGATGGAGGAGAGCTGACGCCGCGGGCCGGCGGCATGTCAGATCGGCTGACCCTCGACTTCCGGGCCGAGCGTGCGCACCGCATTGCGCGCGGCGGGCAGGAAGGGATGGATTTCCAGCGCCTGGCGAAAGGCCTTGAGCGCGCCATCGCGGTCGCCGAGCTCCCGCAGGATGATGCCGCGCCCCGACAGCGCTCCGAAATGGCGAGGCTCGAGCGTCAGCGCCCGGTCGATATCGGCGAGCGCGTCCTTGTAGTTCTTCAGGAGGAAGTTGACGGTCGCGCGCTTGTTCCAGCCCTCCGGATAGTCGGGCGCGATGTCGACCACGGCATCGAGTATGCCGAGCGCGGCATCGTAGCGCGAATCCTCCACAGCCTTGTCGACCTGTCCCATCAGGAGATCGACCGTCGGGCTGCCGGACTGCATCCACAAGGTCCAGACCGCCTGCTCGAGGACTTTCGCGCCGTCGGCAGACTGGGCGGCCTGAAGGCGAGCGAAGAGCGAATCGAGGAGGCGCCCGCGCTCGACGGCACCGGCCTCGCCCTGTGCCGGCTGCTGACGGAGCATCTGCGTCAGACCGGCCTGTCCCTGCGCCACACCGGGAAGCGCGACGGTCATGAGGCACAGGCCCGCAAGCGCCGCACCGGCCCGTTTCAGCCCGCTATGTGGCAAGTCGCTCATGGATACAGGATACACAAAGCCGCCCAATGCAAAAAGCGGGCATCCGGTCAAGTCCGGTCCCGCTCATTCGCATGGTCGTGAAATTGGCCCCGTCGCCGGGGCCCGGGCACTCGCAGGCCCGCCCGTTCAGCCCTGGCGGGCCTTGAACCGGCGATTGGTCTTGTTGATCACATAGACCCGGCCGCGCCGACGCACGATACGATTGTCGCGATGACGCTTGGCGAGCGACCGCAGGGAGTTGCGGATCTTCATCTCGGCACCTGTGTTCTGGAACAACGCCCGCGCCACCACCGGCGCGAGCCTCAAATCGAGGCGGACGATAGTGAGGCCCCGCCCCGTTGTCAACGGCGTAAAGGCACCTGCACGGCCACATCCCCGCCTGAACGAAAACGGGGCGGCTCCTGGCGGAACCGCCCCGCAAATCCTGTCCGACCGGCAGCGTCAGAGCGACGCCACGATCCTGCACACGGCCACCTTCTCGCGGCTGTAATGGCTCGGGGCCGACAGCACGTCGCGGCAGGTGGTCTTGAGTTTCGCCAGCTCGCCGGGGCTCAGGCTCGCCAGGGCACCCTGCACGCCGCTCGGGCTGAGACCGCCCGGATTGCCGCCACCGGTGCCGCCGCCACCGCCGCCGCCGGTGCCGCCTCCGCCGATTCCTATGCCGACGCCGACATTCACGCCGTTATCGCCACCGACCGACGCGCCGACGCCGGCGCCGATGCCGTCCAAGCCCGGCATTCACGCCGTTGTCACCGCCAATCGAGGCCGTGGCACCCGCGCCGACACCGCTGCCGCCGACATTGGCGCCAAGCCCGGCATTCACGCCGTTATCGCCGCCGACCGACGCGCCGAGACCCGCACCCAGGCCATTCTCGTTGCCGCGAACGCCGAGACCGGCATTGATGCCATTGTCACCGCCGACACTGGCGCCAACGCCAATGCCATCGCCACCGAAATTGGTGGTGCCGACATTGACGCCACCGAGACCGACGCTGGTGCCGCCGATGCCGCTTGCGGGCCCGCTGCCGCCGCCGATACCGCCAACGGCGCCGCCAACACCTCCAACAGCGCCGCCAAGGCCGCTGTCGCCGCCGGTGCCGCTTCCGTCACCGCCGCCACCGATGCCTCCAAGGGCACCGCCCACAGCGCCGACAGCACCGCCGACCGCGCCGCCCACGGCTCCGACAGCGCCGCCCACGGCACCGCCGAGACCACCGAGGCCGCCGGATTCGCCGGCCTGTACACTCGGCCCCGTCAGCGCGACCGCGCCACCGACGACCAACACAGCCAGCGCTGCGCGAAACGAAACCTGGTTGCGCAATCCAAAGGTCATTGTTCTCGCTCCTCTGTAAAGGCCATCAGCACTCATTGCCGATGAGCCCACACACGCCCCCTGGACCAACCTCGGTTGCTCCAACAGCTTGAAACACTAAACAATTTCCGGCACACCCGCCCAATAAACGCCCTCTTAACCTTTTGTTAGACTAAGTTGCTAACAACAATTGGTCAAGCTCAAGAGCACAATCGGACAGAGATTCGCGTGTTCTGTTTTTATTAAAATTGCGCATACATCGGGACGATGATCTGATGCGCCTTCATACTTCGTAAAGCAACATCGTGATTTCCTGACTTGCCGAGGCGATCTAGACAGGGCCTGCGTCATGCACATCGCGAAAGCAACTTTTCTGACGATTGCTCTTGTTTCACCGATACTTGCAGGAGCATCCTCCCTGTCGGCACAGACCCAGATCGCGCTGCATGAGACGCCGCGAGAGAGGCAGCCTTTCGCCGTGGAGGCGCCGGACGGCGTCAGGAACATCGCCGCTCCCAACGGCAAGCTCCGCCTGATCAATCTGTGGGCCACGTGGTGCCCGCCCTGCCGCGAGGAAATGGCGTCTCTGGACCGGCTCCAGGACGTCCTGGGCGCAGACGATTTCGAGGTCGTGGCGATCTCCGTCGACGATGGCGACGCGCCCGGCAAGGTCAACGCGTTCTTCGCACGCAACGACATCTCGCATCTCACGGCGTATTTCGCCGACAAGAGCCGGCTGGCCCGGGCCTATGAGGTCTGGGGCATTCCGACAACCATCGTGCTCGACGGCGCAGGCCGGGAGATCGCCCGCCTCGTCGGCCCGGCCCAATGGGACAGCGTCGACATGGTAGCCTTCTTCCTGCGCCTGCTGGAGCGGGAAACCCGGGTCGATCCGGATATCGCCGACACCGGGACCGTCGCACCCTACCCGCCCGATCTGCGCCCCGGCGCGCATCGGCCGGCGGCCCCAGACCCGATCACCGGATCAGCGGGTCTCCAGTAGCTCCGACCCCGGCGGGGCCGAAGGCTCCCGGCTCACGGCCCGCGCGCGGGCGACCAGCGGCATCGCCACGATAACGGCCACGGCCGAGATCGCCGTGGCCAGCGCGAACAATACGCCGTAGCCGAGCCAGTCGGCCAGCACGCCGGCAAGGCTCGACCCAACCAGATAGACGATGAGCTGCGCGCAGGCGAGCACGGTGAAGTCCGTGCCCGGCTGGTCGGAGGACGCCACCGCCATGAACAGGCTGTAGAGCGCGACGATCTCCATATAGCGGATGAGCGTCTGGAACGCCGCCGCGCCGAAGAGCGGCCAGTAGCCCGTCACCACATCGAAGGCATGGAGCGCGAAGAGCGCAAAGCAGACGGTGCGCAAGGCGCCCAGAAGCCCAAGAACGCGCCCCTGCCCCATCTTGAGCAACAGGACGGCGGCAAGCCCCGAGCCGACCAGCCCCGCCGTCGCCGCCGACCCGCCGGAGAGATAGCCGATCACGTCGAGCGGGACGCCGCGGTCGACCATATAGGGTCCCTCCATCGCCTTCACGAAGCCCTCGCTCGCCCGGTAGACCAGCGCGATCGCCAGTACCGAGCGCGCCTCCGGACGCGCCAGGAAGGCCCGCAGCGAGGGGCGCGGGCGCACGGTAGCACCCGGCGCCGGTCCATCCTCGCCTTCGCGCATGGCGAAGGCCGCCGCGAGCGGCACAAGCGAGACGGCCGCAATGACGAGCACCATGGGCTGCCATCCGAAATGCTTGTAGACGATCAGGCTCAGCGTGCCGCCCACAACGACGCCGAAGGCCACCGCCCCTCCCTGGATCGCATTGCCGATGGGCCGGTCGCGGCGCGCGAGCGAGCGCGTCGCATAGCCGTCCGTCGCGATGTCCTGCGTCGACAGGAAGAGCGCCATGACAAAGCCGATGGCGAGGAAGGCCGCCGCATCGCTCGGCTCGATCAGCGCCAAGGATGCGATTGCCGCAACGATGCCGCACTGGGTGATGAGCACCCAGCCGGCACGGTGCGCGCGCGCAATGGGCCGGAGCCGGTCCACCTGCGGCGCCCACAGGAACTTCAGCACCAGCGGCAGCATGAGCACGCTGATCAGCCCGATCATGCTGCGCGACACGCCCGCCTCGCGCATGATCGGCGGAACAGCCGCGGCGATCAGATAGGTCGGGATCGACTGGGCGAGATAGAGCCCGGCAAGGATCACGAAGAGCCGCCACCGCCCCATGCCGGCAATGGTCGCAGCGGTCATGGCGTCTTGTCCCTGCTTACCCGCCTCCCCGGGCCCGCGGCCCGCCGCTCCCCGTCACGGGACGGGCGCGCGACGGCACTGTCCTGAGTGAACCTCATCGCCTCAGAACGCCCTTCGATAGCCGACCGTGACGGTGCGTCCCCAGGAATAGACGGTGAGGTTGCGCGTCGCGGTGGCGGTCGGGTTCTCGACCGTCGCGTCGAACAGGTTGCTGACGGAGGCATAGGCCTGACCGCCCGCGAGCGGATGGCTTGCCGAGACGTTCATCGTCGCCCCGCCGTCGATGGGATAGCGCCCGTCGCCGTCGAACACGTCCCGATCCGACCAGAACTCGCCCTCCAGCCGCACCATGGCGCCATTGTCGAAGAAATAGTTGCCGTAGAGCGTGCCGCGGAAGGGCGTGGCGATGCGGTTGTTGGGCAGATGCGCGTCGATATCGCCATCGCCGTCGGAATCGTACTTGCCCTCGCGATAGGTGAAGATGCCGCCAAGCACGAGCTGGTCGGTCACGCGCACCTCGCCGGTCGCCTCCACGCCGTAGATGATCTCCTTCTGCTGGCTGAGCTCGTTGGTGCGGCTGTCGAAGGTCACACCGTCCTTGGAGGTGGAGATGAAGCCAGCCACGCTGCCGCTGACCCGCCCGAGGGACCCGCGGATACCGAGCTCGTAATTGTTCACGATCTGGGCTTCAGGCGCGATGTTGCCATAGCCGACCGAGGTGCCGGGCGGCAGGCTGCAGGGCGTGTTGGGCACCGGGCAGGCATAGGCGAGCGATGCCCCCGCACGCCGCGTGAAGGCGCCGACATCGGGCAGCGCGAAGCCCTGGCTGAAGCCGCCATAGAGCTCCACCGTGTCGGTCAGCTCGAAGGTCGCGCCGAGATTGAAGGTGAGCGCGTCGTAGTTGAAGTCTCCGCCGGTCACGTGAAGCTCCGGCAGCACGTAGCCCAGGCCCGGCGCGACGCCGTAGAAGACGTCCGGCCGGTCGAAGTCGCTGACCTCGAGATCGAGATACTCGTAGCGCGCCCCGCCGCGCAGGGTCAGCCGGTCGCCGATCGGGATCTGGAGCTGGGCGAAGCCCGCATAATTGTACTGCTCGAGCGGCGTGAAGACGTCCTCGCCGTTGACGAGCTGCTGATAGGTCTTCTCATAGGTGACATCCGCCCCCCAGGTCAGCGTCCAGCCGTCGAGGAGGCCGGTCAGCGGCGTGTCGACCGTGGCGTTGACGCCGAGGCGGTCGGAGTAGAGCTCCGTCTGGTTGAACCAGGCGGTCGGGTCGCTCGCATCGCCGGAGAAATAGACCAGATTGTTATAGGTCGGATCGTAGTCGGTGTAGTTGAAACGCTTCTTGATGTCGTTGTAGTAGCCGAGAATGCTGAGCTGGCCGAGCGCGAAGTCCTCGTCGGTGTAGCGCACGGAGAAGGACTTGGTGTTCTCCAGAACGCTCTGCCCCGGATAGGGCTCGGAGAAATCGGGCTGCGCATAGTCCGGACCGTAGGCGGTCAGCCATTTGGGATCCTGGTCGAGATAGACCCAGAAGGCTGACATGTCGAGGCGTCTGGCCTCGTCGAACTGATAGCCGAGCTTGGCGTAGAGATTGCCCTCGTCGAAGCGGTCCCCGCCGCCCTGCCCCAGCATGCCGTCCGACGGCAGCTCGCGGCCCGCGCCGTCGTAGGTCCTGCTGGCGAACTGGCCCGTCCCGGTCACGAGATAGTCGAAGCCGTCCTTCGCGCCGGAGACCGTGGCGGAGATCTCGGGGCTGAGCGAATCGCCGAGATCGTGCGTGAAGCCGCGCAACGACACGTCCACATCCGCGTTGAACGGGGCGCCCTCGCCCTTGCGGGTGATGAAGTTGACCGTACCGCCCGTCGCCCCGCTGCCATAGAGGCTCGACGCGCCCGCCACGACCTCGATGCGCTCCACCGTATGGAGATCGACGAGCGACAGGAGCCTCGAGACATCGCGCAGCGGCGTGTTGAGCGGCACGCCGTCGATCATGACCAGAAGCCCGCGTCCCCGGAAGGATTCGGAGGCACCGGAGATGGTCTCGTTGGCGACCGAAAAGCCCGGAATGAGCTTCGACAGCACTTCCGAAGCGCTGCTGGTCATCTCCAGTTGTTCCTCGATCTCGGCGCGGTCGATCACCTGTACCGATTGCGGCACGTCGGCAAGCTCGCGGTCGGCGCGCGTCGCGGTCGTCACCGTGATGGCGTCGAGCGCGATCTCCCCGGCGCCCGTCTCCGCTCCCGGATCGGCATCCTGTGCGACAGCCCCGCTCGACGCGCAGGCCATGACCAGACTCACAACAAAAAGACGACGCATAAATCCCCCCTCTTCTTCAAGGCCGAACGTCAGACATTCAGGGTTTCGATGGATGGCAAGGGCTCGCCCCCCGTGGCCCACCGCACCAGCGGCGGCGGCATCTCCACGTCGAAATGGGCACGCCCCAGCAGCGCATTGGCGATGATCGCGCTGCGCCATGCCATGAGGCTGAGCTGGGGTTCGGCGATGCCGTGGCTGAGCCGCCCGGCATTGAGCGCGAACACCCGGTTATCTTGCGGGCCATCCCAGTGGACCGCGAAGTCCTGGCCGATGCGGAAATAGCCATGTTCGTCGAAGGCGAGCCTGTGCCTCAGCGGCGCGAGGCAATCGGGCACGGCGAAGCCGTATCCGGTCGCGAGCACCACGGCGTCGACGGTCGCGACGTCGATGCCGCCGTCGAAGCCATTGCGCGCGACGAGCCGGAACTCGCCATTGCGCGCCTCCGCCTCCAGCACCTCTCGATGCGGCATCGGCGCGATCGGCCCCTCGCCCTGCGACCGGCGCCCGAGGCTGTAGAGGCGGCGGTAGAGCGCCCTCAGCGTGGAGGGCGAGATGCCGTCGCCGGCAAGCTTCTGATGAGCGACGATGGCCGCCTTGCGCCCTTCGGCAAGCCCGTGGAAGCGCTCCACATAGTCCGGCGTGAAGAGCTCGTTGGTGAACGGCGTGTCGTCGAGCGGCTGGAAATTCGCCCGGCGGCTCAGCCAGACGATCTCGCAACCGGCGAAGCGCTCGTCGGTGAGGAGGTGGAGAACGATCTCCGCACCGCTCTGCCCGCCGCCGACGACGGCGATGCGCCGCGCCTCGAGCTCGGGGAGCCGGTGTGCGCTCTGCGACGAATGAAAGCACCGCGCGCCGAGATGCGGCCTGGCCCAGTCGGGCATATGGGCCGCAAGCCCCACGCCGAGCGCGATATTGCGCGCACGCTCCCGCTCGCCGCCGGCGAAACGGACCGTGAAGGCGCCGTCGGCGAAGTCGACCTCGCGCACCTCCACCCCGAAGCGCAGGCCCGGCACACCTTGCGCGACCCAGGCCAGATAGTCGGCGAACTCCTCGCGCGGGGTCGCCTCGAACTCGGCATTGAGGAAGCGGTAGAACCGCTTGTGAGCCACGAGATAGGCCATGAAGGACCACGGGCTCGTCGGGTTCGTGGGCGTGACGAGATCCTTCAGGAAGGAGGTCTGCAGCTCCACGCCCGGCAGCATCATGCCCGGGTGCCAGTCGAAGCCCCGTTGCCGGTCGAAGAACCGCGCCGCGACGCCGTCGATCCCGTCGAGATGGGCGGCGAGGCTCAGATTGAACGGGCCGATCCCGATACCGGCAAGGTCGAGCAGTCTCTCTGTCATGACATCGGATCTCCTTCAGGCGGAAACGGCTTCGCGCCCGACGGGCCGCCGGACGGAATGGAGGGGATTGGCGAGCGCGCTCCCGAGCGCCGGCACGGGCCGCTCGCCGGCATCGCCATAGCCGATGGCGAAGCGCACGCGGTTGATGCGGATGCGCGGGATCTCGGGCTGGAACAGGTCGAAGAGCGCATACCGCGCGGCAAGCTCGGGATGGCTCTCCTGGTATTGCCGCAGACGGTCCGCCAGCACGCGGTAGAACACCGTCTCGTCGAGCCCGTCATGGCTGGCGAGCGCATCGGACAGGAAGCGCAGGACGCTCACGAAATGGCCCGTCTGGAGATGGTGGACGAGATGGTCCGGCGGGCGGCGTTTCAACGTCTCGCGCACGGCGGCGGGCAAGGTGGCGAGCTCGGGGAAATCGTCGGCCACGAGGTCGAGATCGCCCTGGAAGTCCTTCACAGCGACCCCCGCCGGCACATCGCCGTCGAGGATGACGGAAACATTCTGGCCATGGGCGATGAAGCCCACCCCGTAGCGGCACATGAAGTGGTAGAGCGGGACGACGACGGTCGCGAACAGCCGGTCGATCCACGCCTCGTGCGACAGTCCGGAGCGCGCGACGAGAGCGCTCGCGACCGGCCGGCCCGCCCCGTCCCTCTGGGCGAGCGCGCCCGCCATCATCGGGCGGTGGCCTGCGGGCAACCCTGCCTCCGGGCTCTCCCGCCAGATCGCGCCGAGCATCTCGCGGAACTGGTAGGGCACATCCGCGATCCGCTCGTAATGGGGATGGGGGTAGAAGGCGCCGGCAACCTCGCGCAGCACCTTCACCGGCGCGAGCACCGGATCGCTCGCCGCGGCATCGGCGAGCCAGTCGGAGAGCGTCGCGCCGATGGCCATATAGCGGCCCGGCACGCCCCGCCAGGCGGAGGTGTTGAGAACGGTGATCGGCAGCTTCACATGGAGCGCATGCGCCCGCGCCGCATTGGCGAGCGTGCGCAGCGACTGCTGCGGGCGGTAGGGGTCGCCGAAGCTTCCCAGCGGTACGATGCGGCCCGCCGCGATCTCGCCGGCGAATTGCGGTGCGATCATGTGGTCCCACTGCCAGGGATGAACCGGCAGCAGCATGTGCGACCCGTCCGGTACGCCGGCTCTATGGCGGGCCTCCTCCAGCCGGGCGCGGTCCTGCCCGTCCATGGCGTGGGCCAGCAGCGTCTCCTCCTCGGTATCGCGGCCGAGCGCCATGCGGCAGGTCTCGCGGTCCGCGGCGACCCAGAACAGGCGGATATCGGGCTCGAACTCCGGCGCATAGGCCCTGAAGTCCTCAAGCCCCCATCCGATACGCCCCTTGTTGGCGGGCGCCTTGGGGTGGCCCTCGAGGCGGCACTGGAGCGCCTGGTCCGGCATGGCGGCCAGCGCGTCCGCCGTCTCCTCGGTAGTTCGTGCAGCAAGGCGCGCATCCGCCACCAACGTGCTGTAGAGTTCCTTCGCATAGGTCGCGAGCGTGTCCGGCGCCATGCCGAGCTCGCCATTGGCGTCCACGAAGAAGGCGACCGCATCGCTGACGGGCTCGTCCGTCTCCGCGCAGCGCCTGAGGCTCTCCGGACGGATGGAAAGCTGCCCCCAGATGCGGCGGACGGCCTCGAAGCGATAGGTCACGCCGCCCGACAGCGCGAGCTCCCATCTCGTGCCGCCGCCGTGCGTGGCGACGGGCGCGAAGGCTTCCTCATAGGCGAGCTCGGAGATCGCCTTGGCGACGATATCGCGATTGATGCGCGCCCAGAGATCGGCATCGGGAATCGGCGCCGAGGCGGTCATAGCGCCACCTCGCGGAAGAAGGTCTCGCGCTCGCAGCACATGAGGGCGGCGCGCTTGTGGGGGAAATCGAATTCCTTGACCTTCACATAGCCCGTATCGGAGGCATAGCTCAGCATGCGCTTGTGAGACGCGCGCGGCTCGCCCACGACCCGCCGGGTGCGCGGTTCGTCCAGGAACAGATAGTGGGTGAGCGAGCGGAACCAGGCGAGCGTCTTCGGCCGGCCCAGATGGCGCTTGTTGCCGATCAGCCCGTGCCAGCCGCGGTCGAAATCCTCCGCCTCGTAATAGGGGCCGAGGCGGTCCTCCTTCGCCCAGTAGAACTCGAAATAGGCGGCCGGTTCCCCATCGAAGCTGCCGATCACGCCGAAGATGTGCGGATCGGCCTCCTGCTTTGCCAGATACTCGTCATGCTCGGCCTCGCTGCCGGCGAGCTCCCAGTAGAAATCGACGCGCGGCGCGTTCATCCACTCATGGAAGAGGGCGAGGTCGCGCTTGCGCTCGATGGGCCGGAAGGAAAGAGCCATGCCGAGCTCCGGCAGCCAGCGCTCGTAGAGCGTGCCGGCGGGACGCGGCGGACGCAGCGGCGGCAGGCGATCTTCCGGTCCGAGCGACGAGCGCAGGCCGGGATAGGCCGCATGGTTTGCCTGATACCGCCACAACAGCGGAAGCTGGTAGAACTGCCGGCGGGCAACCACATGGCGAAGCCTCCCGCCGACCGTGCTTGAGCCCGTGGCGAGCACCGACGCCGCGGGCAGCTCGGCGGGCTCCGGCAGCAGCAGCTCCTCAGCCTCCGGCATGCGCATGAAGACCGCCTCGACGAGGACAGCAACCATCGCGACCTCTTCGAGCGCGCCGACATGGAAGCGGAACGCCTCGAGCCCGGGCGGATGAGCGGCGCCCGGAACCAGCACCGCCTCGGCGAGGACACAGCCCTCCCCCGCCGCCTGCAGACAGGGATGGCCATCCCGGGTTGCCGCGAGCCGGACCGCGAGGCTGCCTTGCGCGAAGGCGGAGTGGTGATAGGTCGTCTCCAGCATTTGCGGTGCGGCCGGTGCGATGGGCTGCTGAACGGTCATGGTTCACGCCTCCATGAGCGGGTTGGGCAGGTCGACATAGGCGGAAAGCGGGTCGGTGACCTCAGTGTTCTCGTTGACGTTGCGGAAGAAGATCATGAAGTTCCCCTTCGCCTTGAGCGTCGGCGAGGAGAGGAGGTAGTCGATGGCGGAGGTGTCCTTCAGGCCCTCGCCGCGTAGCCGCTCGAGGAAGTCGCGGAAAAGGGCGACGAGCCGCTCTTCGGCGGCGAGGCCCGGCAGGGCGAGAGCGGCGATCGCGCCGAAGACGCTGTTGACCACCAGGTAGTAGCCGACGAGGCGGGCGGCCTCGGCGGCGGGGAAGACATGGCCTGCGGCGGTGTCGAGATCGGGCAGGTAGCGCTCCAGATCCGCCCGGTGCTCGCGCACATAGCCCGTGCCCTGGCAGTCCCGGTAGTAGAGGACACTCGGCCAGCCGCCATCGAGACCGAGCACGATATTCTGCTGATGGGCGCCGAAGAGCAGCCCGTAATCGGCCTGCGCCACAAGAAGCGGCTCGACCGCCACCTCGAGGAAGCGCGCGAACCAGCGCTCCGCCACCCGGCCCGCACTGTCATACTCCCCGCGCGCGATCCGGCGCACGAGCCTCGACAGGAGGCTTTCGCGCCCGTCCGTCCCCGTCTCGCACAGGGCGGCGAGGACGGCGGCGGAGGGCTGATCCTCGCCCATGAACGGGTTCTCGCGGAAGACGACCGTCGTCTCCGGCACGACCCGGCCATCGGAATCGCGCAAGGAGAGATGGGCCGGTTCGCCCATGACATGGAAGGCGGGATAGCGCTGCGTCAGGGACTGGCCGAGCGGCCCCTCGAGCAACCGGTAGACCTCCCGGCCGCGCTCGCATTCATGGGGTTCGATGACGCGCAGAGAATTGGTAAGGCGCAGGTTCAGCGAGAATTTCAGCATCCACGGCGCATGGGACCCGTAGATGGCGCGCAGCGAGGAGGTCGCCTGCCAGGGTGCGCCCGCCGAACCGAGATCGACAGCGAGCCCGCAGGCGAAGAACCGCTCGATCCGGGGCTCGAGCCTCAGCCTTGTGGACTGCCAGGGATGGACCGGCACGAGCACCCTGTCCGCCGGCAGGTCGCCAAGCTCGGCGGCGAGCCCCGGATCGGCCTCCATCAGCGAGCTCGCGATGTCCGGCACGGCCGTCTCGCACGCGCTCTCATGAGCCAGGGCTGCCGGAGACACCGCCCACCAGCGAAGCGCGAAGCCATTGCCGTGCTCCGGCGCGAACAGGCGCGAATCCTCCGGCGTGAACTCGTCGCGGCTGCGCGGGGCGGGGTGGACCGCATGGCCATATCTCAGACCCTGCTCGGCCTCGATGAACCGGCAGGCCAGCGCCCGGTCCGGCGCGCCCCCGTCCGGCAGGCGGTCGACCGCATCGGAGATGTTCATGGCACTGTCGACCACCCGGCGCAGGAAGATCATGCGCTGGCGCGCCGTCGCCTCGCCGCAGATCGCGGGTTCGCGGGTCAGCAGGGTGAGCGCATGCACGAAGCCGATCGGCTCCGCCGCCGGCCCGGCGCGGTGCTCAAGCAGCGGAAAGGCGAAGGCATGCCGCCCGACCGTGGAGCGATGGGCGAGTGGCGCAAGAAGGTCGCAGCCGGACTGCTCCAACGGAAACCGGACCACAAACTGTTCCCGGCATGACGCCACGCCATGCGCGTCGGGCGCGAGCACGCTCCAGCCCGTCCATTCCCTCATCAGCGCGTTCAGGAAGGCTGTCGCGCTGATATTGTCTGCTTTCGTCTGGTCTGTCACGGCGTCCCCGGTCGGTTTAGAACCAGTCTAAGAATTCTTAAAACAACAATTTTAATACTTCCCCTCTTTTTAGAATTAATCTACTTTGAAAGATTCTCTCTATTTACTATTCGTGACGGCGTATTGCATAAACACTGCGATATGACAAGAAATCATGCAGATTGTGACAGAAATAAGGGAGTCGAATCGCGCGCTTCACAGAACGCGGCCCGGCTTGCCGTCGCGGTGTCGACCATCGGTGTCGGCCAATCCGGATTCGTCGCGCTCATTCCCCTGATCGCCGACAGGGTGGGCTTGGGGCCGGGCGCCATCGGCTTCGCAGTCGCGCTCGGTTCGCTTGCCTTCCTCATCGCCGCACCCATCTGGGGCCATCGCGGCGAGCGTATCGGGCGCGCCCGGCTCATGCGCCGGCTCGGTCTCGTCGCGCTCGCGAGCCATCTCGCCGTGATCGCCGTGATGGCCGTGCCGCCCGCCCTGTCTCTCGCCGCGCTCGGCGCACTCTGTGCCGCACGGTTCGCCTATGGCATTGCGGGCGCCGGCATGATGCCGACAGCTCAGGCCTGGGTCGCGGGCACGACCGCGCCCGAGGCGCGCCCGGCTGCTCTCGCGCGGCTGAGCGCGGGGCTCGGCACCGGCCGGATCCTCGGCTCCCTGGCGGCTGTTGCGAGCCCCCTCCATCCGCTCGCGCCCTTCGCGCTGATGGCGGCCAGCACAGCAAGCGTCGCGCTGGTGCCGCGCTCGGCAGCACCGGCAGGGCCGGCCGGATCGGCGGCGACAGCCCAGCCGCCCCTCTCCCTGCGCAGCCTGTGGCCCGTCATCGCCATCGGCTTTCTGCTGACCGTCTGCTTCGGGCAGATCCAGGTGACGCTCGGCCCCTTCCTGCAAGTTGTGCTGAACACCACCCCCGCCGGCGCCACGGCGACGACCGGCTGGCTGCTCGCGCTCGTCGCTATCGCCATGATCGCCACGCAGATGCTTGTCGTGCCGCGCCTGCGCCTCGGGCCGCACGGCAATGTCGTCGCCGGCGCGGCCACTGTGTGCGCCGGCACCGCCGTCATCCTTGCAAGCCATACAGTGTGGGAAATCGCCTCAGGGCTCGCGCTCGCCGGAGCGGGCACCGCCCTTGCCACGCCGGGCTATACGGCCTGGCTCACTGGCAGCGTGGAGCGCGCCGCGCAGGGCCGCGCGACGGGCTGGCTCGCCAGCGCCCATGTGCTTGGCCAGGGCATAGGCGCGCTTACTGGCGGGCTCGCCTTTGAGCTCTGGCCCGCCCTGCCCTTCCTCGATTGCGCGATCATTGCCGGACTGGTCGCCCTCACCGCCGCCTGGATGGGCCACGAGAGGCGACGCACGCCCCGGGGTCAGTCCGGATGACGAACCGGTTCGCCGCTCCGGCGAAACTCGGAGGGAGAACGCCCCATCCACCGCCTGAAGGCACGGGTGAAATTCGCATGCTCCTCATAGCCGAGCGAGATTGCGATATCCATGAGCGGCAATTCGGTCTCGTGCAGCAGAGCGAGCGCCCGTTCGCGGCGAGCGACATCCACGATGTCCCTATAGGAATAGCCCTTGTCCCGCAGGCGCCGCTGAAGGCCCTGCACGCTCAGTCCGGCCATCCGCGCGGCACCGTCGATATCGGCCTTGCCGTCGAGAAGGCGCAGGGCCACGACGGCGGAGAGAGACCGCGCCGGCTCCGGCGCGTCCGACAGCGCCACATCGGCCACGACCTCGCGCAGGGTCACCGGACCGCCCCCTCCGGGTACCTCGGTCCTCCTCTCCCGGGCAAGATCGGCAGGCTTCAGGACCACGCCCGTACCGGAACGCCCGAACATGACCGGAATCTGCAGCCGGTCCTCGAGCAGCGCGGCCCCCTCCGCGCGCGGATAATTGACCTCGACCCAGGCCGGGCGCCAGTCCTGACCCAGATACAACCGGCACAACCACATCATCGGCGGAAGGACATGATCGGCATGCTGGGTGACATCCAGACCGGTCGGCGGCATCACATTGCGCCAGAGCCAGTGGTCGGTGTCCCAGACGAGGTCCAAGCTGGAGCTGCTCGATTGGGCCCAGTCCGTTGCGCACAGACGCCGCAGCGCCGCCCCGAGCGTCGGCGCCGACATACCGTATCTCGCCCACATCCCGTAGGCCGTCTCCGGCATGCCCTGGCCGATATCGAGACCGAATGTGCGGTCACCCAGATGGCGCGCGCATCGTTCGATCAGACCAATCATGGCGGTGAGCGGTATCGGGGTTTGCGGCGCGCCGATCACGCTGGTCGGCAGGCCTTCCTGCTCGAAGACCCTCTGGAGCGCGCGTTCGCCGGCACGCTGCTCGAACAGTTCAGGCAACGCCCCCAGGCCACTGATCCGGACAAGATCGATCGCCCCCCGAAAAGCCATGGCGCCCCCCGACGCAAGATGACCAGTCCGACCCCCACCCGTGCTTACTAGGGCCTTTGCCTCGCGAAGACAAGGCGGCGCGCGCATACCGATACGCCAGGTCCGAATGCCAGCGTGCGGCGCTCGATGCGGTCCAGTGAGATTATGCGGGGGTTAGATGGTGGGCGCGGCTGGGATTGAACCAGCGACCCCTACGATGTCAACGTAGTGCTCTCCCGCTGAGCTACGCGCCCTGAGGTCACGGCCATGGCGACCGCACACTCCCTATATCGGGAAGCGCGGCGGGGTGCAAGACCCGGTGTGGGGACAATATCGCGATTGGACCTGAGGGGCCGTGCAGAGCCCGTTATTCGCCGCCCGGCGCCTGCCCCTCATGCCGCCATCATCCGGTCCACCTCGCGCACCAGGTCGCGCAGATGGAACGGCTTCGACAGGACCTTCGCATCCTTGGGCGCCTTGGAATCGGGGCTGAGGGCGACCGCGGCAAAGCCCGTGATGAACATGATCTTCAGGGCCGGGTCGAGCTCGGCGGCAAGCCGCGCCAGCTCGATCCCATCCATCTCCGGCATGACGATATCGGTCAGGAGCAGGTCGAAATGGGCCTGTTTGAGCTCCTCATAGGCGCCCGCCCCATCGCCGAACTCCGTCACCTCGTGGCCAGCGCGCTCCAGGGCGCGGGCCAGGAAGCGCCGCAAATCGTGGTCGTCTTCGGTTAGCAGTATCTTCGCCATCGCTCTCGTTCATGCGCCAGAGCGCTTCGCCAGGCAAGCCCCGGCCGGTCTTCGGGCCGGGTGCCGGTTCAATCCGATTTGAGACCCGTCTACCTGCGAACGGTAAACGCCCTGTGAAGCGGGCGGGTGTCCCGCAACGGTCCGGGCGCAGGCGTGTCCTCGCGGCCACATGGCGGACACGGACTTGCGCCGGCGCCGTCCCGGTCCATAATGACGGACAGGCGTGAGGGAGCGTGACTGGAAGGACAGGGGACTCGGGGCAGACGGAGACCATGGCAGAGACACCGCCCGCAAGCCTGTTTACCCCGCCATTCGAAGTCGTCCGGCCGCGCACCCAGCTTTTCCCGGCCGTCTTCAACTCGCCCCATAGCGGCCGGGTCTATCCGGCGGAGTTCCTGGCCGTCTCCAGGCTCGATGCCCACGCCCTGCGCCGTTCGGAGGACTGCTATGTGGACGAGCTGTTCGCCGATGTCGCCTCGCTCGGCTGCCCGCTCCTGAAGGCCCATTTCCCGCGCGCCTATCTCGATGTCAACCGGGAGGCCTACGAGCTCGACCCGACCATGTTCGACGAGCCTCTGCCGGGCTATGTGAACATCTCCTCCATCCGCGTCGCCGGCGGGCTCGGCACGATCCCGCGGATCGTCAGCGATTCGGAGGAGATCTACCGCGCGCCCCTGCGCTTCCCCGAAGCGAAGGCGCGCATCCAGTCGCTCTACGTGCCCTATCACCGGTGCCTGGAGGCCCTTGTGGCGCGGACCGCACGCATTTTCGGCCACGCGCTGCTGATCGACTGCCACTCCATGCCGTCCTCGGCATCGGGCGCCATGATGGGCGACCTCCTGCCCCGGCCCGACTTCGTGCTCGGCGACCGCTACGGGTCGACATGCTCGCCGGTGGTCACCGATTTCGTCGAGGAGCTTCTGACCAAGCGCGGCTATTCGGTCACGCGCAACAAGCCCTATGCCGGCGGCTACATCACGCAGAACTACGGCCGCCCGGTCTCCGGCATCCATGCGCTTCAGGTAGAGATCAACCGCGCGCTCTACATGGATGAAGAGACGCTCGCACATCATGGCGGTTATTACAGGCTGGCAGAGGACGTTCTTCAGGTGATGCGCCAGCTCGTCACGCAGCTTCCCGCCCTCCTGCGCCCCAACCGCATCGCTGCGGAATAGGGCCGACGCCCGGAGGGCACCTCCGCGACACCTGAACTCCGGACAAAAAAAGGGCCGTTGGCACGGACGTGCAACGGCCCAAGTCTAGGGAGGAAACGCCCAGGAAGGGCTGCGGGCAAGGACGTCGTCCTCAACCCGCACGCCCAATATGACGCTGCAGCGCACAAGGATCAAGGTGCAACGCCAAAAGTGCGACAATCTGTCCAGTGAGCGCAGGGGAAAAACACCCGAAAAGAAGCGTCTCAGATCAAACTAATAATAGTTACAATCAATGAGTTATTGGATTTTTGCCGAAAGACTGGGCGAGATCCTGATCGCCTAATAAATGTGCAGTTGCATTGCTGCGGTGCACACAAAACGGCCATGATAGACACACATTCGCGACCCATGCCGTCTCAGGCAATCGGAGCCCCGGGCGGGCGGACCAGAACGGTCGGGCTCGCGGTGTCGAACATCCAGATAGGTGCGCTGGCGGCGGCTTCAATAGCAAGGCCGGCCGGGCCACGCAACTCATGAGCCAAAGCCCCGGCCCCGGTCCCCGCGATTCGAAAGCTTCCCGGAGGAGAGCGTTGCCTCTGCCACCCCGGCTGGGCTACCTACGGCGGATCGTCAGGCGGCTCTTGCGTGCCGCCCCCTCAACGACCGCCGGAGAACACATCCCATGGCCCTGTTGCCACCCGCGCAGACCGCCGAGCTCGTCGAATTCGCCTGCCATCTCTCGGACGCCGCCGCAGCCGAGATCCTGCCGCTGTTCCGCGCAGGCCTGACTGTGGAAAACAAGGGCGCGGAGGACTACGACCCCGTCACCGAGGCCGACCGCGCGGCAGAGGACGCCATCCGCACGCTCATCGCGCGGCGCTTTCCCGATCACGGCATCTTCGGGGAGGAGTATGGCCGCAGCGAAGGCAGCGCCCCCTTCGTCTGGGTGATCGATCCGATCGATGGCACCCGCGCCTTCGTCTGCGGTCTTCCCGTCTGGTCGACGCTGATCGGCCTTCTCCACGAGGGCCGGCCCGTCATCGGGGTCATGAACCAGCCCTTCGTCGGCGAGCGATTCGTGGCCGGCCCGGAGCAGGCCTATATGGAAACCGCGCGAGGGCGCACCGAGCTCGTCGCGCGCGCGACGGACACCCTGTCCGCCGCCATCGTCTCGACCACCACCTCCGACCTCTATACCGCGCCCCGGCAGGCCGCCGCCCTCTCCGCCCTCAGACACAAGACGCGGATGATCCGCTACGGAACGGACGCCTATGCCTATGCGCTGCTCGCCGCCGGCCATATCGACATCGCGCTCGACGTGGCCATGGCGCCCTACGACATCGTCGCGCTGATCCCGCTGATCGAGCGCGCCGGCGGAGTGGTCACGACCTGGGACGGGGAGCCCGCCGATCAGGGCGGCGACATCGTCGCCTCGGCCTCGCCCACGCTTCATGCGCAGGTCCTGGAGGTGCTGAAGGGACAGTCCTGAACGGGCGCCCGCCTCACGCCGCGCTGGCGCGCAGCGCGTCGCGGTGTTCGTGGACGAAGCTGTCGAAGGCCGCCCAGAACTGCGACTGGAACAGGTCGCGCTCCATCAGGAGCTCGTGACGGGCCTTGTCCACGGTGACGGCCGGCAGGATGGACAGGCCGTGCGCGAAAGCGGCGATCGCTTCCGGCGAGACGACCCGGTCGTCGCCCGGCGTAACGATCAGCACGGGCGTCCGGAAGGGGGTTTGCGTCGCCATGTGCCGGAGCCTGGCCGTTGCCGCCAGCGCCGCATTGACCCAGCCGATGGTCGGACCGCCGATGCCCAGATAGGAGGCCGATTCCAGAACTGCCGCCGTGCGCAGGAAGCGCCGCTCGTCGGAGGTCAGGGGATTGTCCTTGAAATCCTTCGCACGCGGCAACCTGTTACCGTGCCCCGGCACATAAAGCCTGCCGAGCCCGATCATGACGGCAAGTGCCGTGACGGCGCGGACCAGTTTCCAGGGCGCCCCGTGCGGCGCAAGACCGATCAGCGGGGCGACCGTGACCACCTTGGAGAACCAGGTGCGCGTGGCGAGCGCCCGCAGCACGATATTGCCGCCCATCGAATGGGCCAGCGCGTAATATGGCGGCGGACAGTCCGGCAGCACCACCTCGCGCACGAAGGTCGCAAGATCCTCGTCATATTGGGCAAAGCGCCGGATATGGCCCTTGCGCGGATTGTTCAGGAGCCGTTCCGAGCCGCCCTGCCCGCGCCAGTCCAGCGTGGCGACGGCAAAGTCCCGCTCGCGCAGGCGCGCAATGGTCTCGTAGTATTTCTCGATGAACTCGCCGCGCCCCTGGAACAGGCAGACCGTCCCGCGATTCGGCTTGTCGTGAATGCCGCAGGTCGCATAGCGCAGACGCAGATTGTCCCGCGTCTTGACCGTGCCGCCCTCAAGCCCCTCGGGTCTGGGATTTCCGGATGTCTCGACCAGCTCCATGTCCCCTCCCGGACCGTCGCACAGGGTGCCCACCGCCCCCTACAATACCCGAAACCCCGCCCGGGGGCAGCCCGGGCGGGGTCGACGGGGGCACCTTTCGCACGCGCGGAAGACGTCAGATCCGGTAACGGCCGACGATTTGGCCACTATGCGCGTTCACCTTGACCATATAGAGGCGGTGATGCTTGCGCGCGACAAAGCCGTAGATCCTGCCACGGCAGTCGCGGGCGCGAATGCGGTGATAGCCATGCCGGCGCACGACGTGGCGCGCCTGCCCGCAGCTCAGCCGGTAGCGCGGTCGCGGCGCCGGGTAGTAACCCGGATAATGGGCCGGCGCACCGTAGCCAAACCCCGGAACGCCGATCCCGAAATAGACACCGACATTGCCGGCCTCCGCCTCGCCGGGCTGGAAGGCCATGGCTGCAAGGGCGAGAGCACCGGCCGCAAGGGCAGTCTTCTTCAACATTGTTTGCATCCTTCAGGCTGTCCTGACACAGATCCGCTCATGGCCCGCCGACACCATGGCGATACGGGCGATATTGCCGGGAGGCCCCTGAACGGAACCGGAAGGCCCGGTTCATCCCGCATTCATTGTCGGGGGATGGGCTCAACGCGCTCGATCCAGCCCCATCGCGCATCGAAGGTGACGTAGTAGAGCCGCCCGCCCTTGCGCGCGACAAAGCCATAGGTGTCACCCGCGCAGTCGGCCCTGCGGACGACCTCGTAGCCTTTCGATTCGACGATCAGCCGCGCATGGGTGCAGGTGTATTCCACGGCGTTGAAGAACCCGCCGCGCGCCAGGACCGGCCTGTCCGTCCCGGCCGCTCCGGCCGGAACGCCGGCAGCCAGAATAGAGGTCGCAATGGCCACAATGGCCGCATGAAACATCGATCTCGCCATGACGGGCGCTCCCTGAAAGCCCCCTCCGTCATCGCCATGCACGGCCTCCAGTCTACACCATCGGCCCCGGTCTCGTCCGCGCGAAGCCGGGCTCTCCATTCACTATCGCGCGAGGTCTTGAACGCCCCGTCCACGCTCCCTATCTCGATTTGTGCAGGCGCCGATGACGGGTCTGCACCCATGAATGGCAGAGCATGCCCGGCCATGATGGCGGGCATCGCACGAAACATTGCTCAACTCTCAGGAGGATGTTCACCATGTTCGATCTGACCCCCCTTTATCGGTCCACCGTCGGCTTCGACCGGCTGGCCTCCATGCTCGAATCGATGGGGCATGCGGAAGGCAATGGCACGGGCTATCCGCCCTACAACATCGAGCGCATCGGCGATGACGAGTATCGCGTCACCATGGCCGTGGCGGGCTTCAGCCCGGAGGAGCTCAATGTCGAGGTCAAGGAAAACAGCCTGACCATCAGCGCGAACAAGGCGGAGAAACCCGGCTCCGACAGCTCGGTGCTCTATCGCGGTATCGCGTCGCGCAATTTCGAGCGCCGCTTCCAGCTCGCCGACTTCGTGAAGGTGACGGGTGCGAGCCTCGAGAACGGTCTGCTTCACGTCGAGCTCAAGCGTGAGCTTCCCGAAGCCAAGAAGCCGCGCACCATCGAGATCCAGAAGGTGACCGGCAGCAAGGCGATCGAGCAGAAGGCCGCGTAACGACCGACGCCCGAACGGTTCGACCCACGACCAGAGGGGGGCGCTCCACGCCGGAGCGCCCTCTTTTCTTTTGCACGTCTTTTACACGGCGCCTGTCGGGCGACTCCCGTGTCAGGCCGCGCCCGATGCGGCTCCCTCGCGGGCGAGCGTCACAAGCGCGTCGACATCGGCCTGCGTGGTGGCGAACGAGGTGACGAGCCGGATCATCACCTCTCCCGGGCCGGCTTCCTCGCCGGGCCATTTGTGATAGACGACGCCAGCCGCCTGCAGGCGCCGGTGCAGCGCGTCCGGGATGATCGGGAACAGCTCGTTCGCCTCCACGGGCGACGACAAGCGCACGCCCGGCACCGCCTTCAGCCCGTCGGCCAGCCGTGCCGCCATGGCATTGGCATGGCGTGCATTGGCGAGCCACACATCGTTCTCCAGAAGCCCCACGGCCTGCGCGGCGAGGAACCGCCCCTTGGACCACAGATGGCCCGCGCGCTTGCGCCGATAGATGAAATCCTCCGCAAGCGCCGGATCGAAGAACACGACGGCCTCCGCCGCGAGCGCGCCGTTCTTCGTGAAGCCGAAGCTCAGGACGTCGACACCCGCCTTCCAGGTGATCTCCGCCGGCGCCAGCCCGAGCGCGGCCACCGCATTGGCAAGGCGCGCGCCATCCATATGGACCTTGAGCCCGTGGCCATGGGCGAGCTCGCTCAGGGCCGCGATCTCGCCCGGCTGGTAGAGCGTGCCGATTTCCGTCGACTGGGTGAGGCTTACCGAGGACGCCTTCACGCTGTGCGGGGGATGGTCGAGCGCGGCGACCGTCTCCGCCACACCGCCGGACAGGATCTTGCCGCCCTCGCCTTCGACGGGCACGAGCTTCGCGCCGCCGGTGAGAAGCTCCGGCGCGCCGCATTCGTCGACCATGATATGGCTTGCGGGATGGCACAGCACCGCGCCATAGGGCGGCGTGATCGCCGACAGCGACAGCGCGTTCGCCGCCGAGCCCGTGGTCACCAGATAGGTCTCGACCTCGCGCTCGAAGACCTCCGAGATCAGGGTTTCGGCATGTTCCGTCCACCGGTCGCCGCCATAGGAGCGCTCCGCATCCGCATTGCAGCGCTGAAGCGCATCCATCACCTGCGGGCAGGCGCCCCACACATTATCGCTGGCGAAATTCATGGAATCCTGTCCCCATTGTGAAGCGTCACGGGCGGCAGAGTCTCCGCCGGGTCGAGCCCGAGCACCCGCGCATAGAAGGCGTATTCCGCCTGGAGTGCGGCGACCACCGTTTCCGCCTTGCGGAAGCCGTGGCCCTCGCCGTCGAACTCGATATAGCCGACCGGCACGCCGCGGCCCTTCAGGCTTTCCACCATGCGGCGGGACTGGTCGGGCGGCACCACCGCATCGTCTCTGCCCTGGAAGAAGAAGACGGGAACGGAGATCCGGCCCGCATGACAGAGCGGCGAGCGCGCGGCGAACACGGCCTCCGTCTCGCCGGGCTCGGTGCCCGTCAGCCGGTAGATATAGCCGGACTCGAACTTGTGGGTGAGCTTCAGGAGCTGGTCCAGATCGCCGATTCCGTAATAGGAGACGCCGGCGGCGAAAACGTCGTGGAAGGTCAGCGCGGCGAGCACGGTGAAGCCGCCCGCGCTCGAGCCGGAGATCAGCAGGCGCCGCCCGTCGGCGAGCCCGCGCGAGACCATGGCGCGGGCGGCGAAGATCACATCCTCCACGTCGCGCACGCCCCAAGCCCCGTCGAGCGCCTCGCGATAGGCCCGGCCATAGCCCCAGCTCCCGCCATAGTCCACATCGAGAAAGGCGAAGCCCCGGCTCGTCCAGTACTGGATCTTGAGCTTGAGCCCGCGGTCGGCCATGCCCGTCGGTCCGCCATGGGCGGAGACGATCATGGGCGGGGCCTCTGCGTCCGGTCCCGACACCTCGGCATTCGCGGGAGGATAGTAGAGTGCATGGACCGGCGCGCCATCGGGCCGCTCCACCGTCACCGGTTCGCCGCGCGAGACCGCGCCGGCCTCCAGGTCCACCTCCGCGCCGTGCCTCAGGACCTCGACATCCCCCGCCTTGCCGCCGCCGACCGGGATGCGCACCAGGCTCGGCGCCAGATCGTCGGCGGAGGCGATGGCGTAGACCGCATCGCCCGCGGCATGCGGGTTCGATATGTCCCGGAACGGCAGCGCCAGCGGCTCCAGCCCGCCCGTGCCGGGGTCGACAAGCCCCGCGCGCACCTCGCCATCCTCCACATAGGTCGCAAAGATGCGCCCATCCCCCAGCAACGCATAGCTCGTCGTGCCGAGCACCCAGAGCGGCGCGCCGAACTCGGCCTCGCGCGGGCAAAGCGCATGGACCGCCTCGCCATCCCACATCATTAGATTGCCCCAGCCGCCGGCATCGCTCACGAAGACCAGCCTGCCATCCGGCGCCCACTCCGGCTGGAACACGCTCGCTCCCGAGCCTCCCGCAATGTGGGAAAGCGTCGCCACGCCTCCCTCATCGTCCAGATCGGCGACCATCAGGCGCGCCTCGTCCCACGGCATTCCGGGCAGTGCCCATTCGATGAAGGCAAGACGCCGCCCCGCGCCGTCGAGCCGCGGGAAGGCATAGAAGTCCGCCCCCTCCACCAGGGTCGACACCGCGCCCCTCCGGCGCTCGCCGAGCGCTATCGCGACGATGAGATTGTCGGGCTCCAGGCTCTGTCCGTCCGGATGGCGTTCGGCTATGGCGATCAGCCGGTTCTGGCGGGCATCGTGGACGAGTTCTGCGAAGCGCAGATCGGGCCTGTTGGTCAGCCGTTCCACCGACTGGCCGTTCGCCACATGGATCTCCTGATCCTCCGCGCTCACGAAGTAGACGATATTGCCGGCGGCCAGGAACTCGCCGCCGCCATATTCGTGGACGCGCGAGCGCGCCGACCAGGGTGCCGGCAGCATCTCCTCCGGGCGCTTTCGCCCGGCCCTGATCCGCATGATGGCCGCGCGGCCGCCTTCATCGGGCCGGCCCTCCGCCCACATGACGGCATCGCCGTCCGTCTGCAGCAGACCGAAACGGAGGGATTTCGCGGCAACCTGATCCGCCGCGATTGGCGAGGGCCAGGTCCCGTAAGGCAGGATAGGTCGGCTAGAGGTCATGACCGGTCCGGTTCAGTGCTCTGTCGATGCGGTGTCACAAAAATGCGGTGAATTGGCGGGCTGGCCCGTTCAGGGCAATGCCGGACCGCCATACAGGGAAATTTTGTTACGTCTGCGCTCGCGTGGCATATTGAAACTTGCGTCGCCAATTGAAATCTGGCATGTTCGCGGCGGATAGGACAGCATCACTGTCCTATCCAATCGATGAGCCGGGCGGTCCAGACGCCAGAGGAACGACTTCATGACCCGTGACGTGACAGCGCGGCCCAAACGGCTCGACGACCATAGGCAGGATGGGCGTACCAACGCAACGACCATGTAGCAGGCGGCCCATCTCCTGAACGATCCGGCCGCACGTCTTCTGCCACGCGACATCCCGAAAACGCGCGAGAGGCACGGCCGGCCCCGGCCCTTCCCATGAGGGCAGGTTCCGAAAAGGCGGCGATCACACCGGTGCCGGCCACCGGACGGAGCCCCCTGCCCCGGATGACCGGGGCCACGCGGACCGCCGGGCACCGGATCGACCTGCAAGCGGGCAAGACCGCCCATTGCAGAAAGATCGACCGGCCATAAAGCGCTGGAACGCCCTGTCCGGGTTGCTCCAGACCACCGCGTCCCCGTTCCGGGGCGCAGAAGGGGGAGATGCGAAGAATGGATGAGGTGAGAATGCAGAACGGCTCACGGTCACAGGAGACGAACGCCACGACGGGCTCCAACGGGCACACCATGCACAAAGCCCTGCCGGCCCCGCGCGGTCTCTACGATCCGGCCAACGAGCACGATTCCTGCGGCATCGGCCTTATCTGCAACATCCGCAACGAGGCGAGCCACAAGGTCGTCGCGGACGGTCTGCGCATCCTCGTCAATCTGGAGCATCGCGGCGCGGTCGGCGCCGACCCGAAGGCCGGCGACGGCTGCGGCATCCTGATCCAGCTGCCCCACGATTTCTTCGCCGCGGAGGCCGAACGCCTCGGCTTTGCCCTGCCCGAGCCTGGCCATTACGGCGTCGGCCAGCTCTTCATGCCCCACGATGCGGCCATGCGCGCGCGCATCAAGGCGATGTTCGAGGAGACGGCGCGCGACGAGGGCCTTGAGGTCCTCGGCTGGCGCGACGTGCCGGTCGACAATTCCGTGCTGGGCGAGACGGTGAAGCCCGCCGAGCCGTTCCACTGCCAGATGTTCGTGCGCCGCGGCGACCAGCCCGATCAGGAGACCTTCGAGCGCAAGCTCTTCGTCATGCGCAAGGTCGTCTCCAACCGCGTCATCGCGCTGAAGGAGCCGGAGGCGCGCGGCTATTACGCCGTGTCCTGCTCGTCGCGCACCATCGTCTACAAGGGTCTGGTGCTCGCCGCGGCACTCGGCGAGTACTACACCGACCTTGCCGACGAGCGGGTGAGCTCCGCGCTGGCGCTCGTCCACCAGCGCTTCTCCACCAACACCTTCCCCTCCTGGCCGCTCGCCCATCCCTACCGGTTCATCTGCCACAATGGCGAGATCAACACGCTGAGGGGCAACTACAACTGGATGGCCGCGCGCCAGGCGACCATGCGCTCCGACATCTTCGGCGGCGACATGGCGAAGCTGTGGCCGATCTCCTATGAGGGCCAGTCGGATTCCGCCTGTTTCGACAACGCCATGGAGCTCCTCTTCCAGGGCGGATACGCGCTGCCCCATGCCGCCATGATGCTCATCCCGGAGGCCTGGGCCGGCAATCCGCTGATGGACGAGGACCGGCGCGCCTTCTACGAATATCACGCCGCCCTCATGGAGCCGTGGGACGGGCCGGCCGCCATCGCCTTCACCGACGGGCGGATCATCGGCGCGACCCTCGACCGCAACGGGCTCAGGCCCGCGCGCTATCTCGTCACCGACGACGGCTATGTGCTGCTCGCCTCCGAGATGGGCGTGCTCGACTTCGCGGAGGAGCGCATCGCCAGCAAGTGGCGCCTGCAGCCCGGCCGCATGCTGCTCATCGATCTGGAGGAGCAGCGTATCGTGTCCGACGACGAGCTCAAATCGTCGCTGGCCACGCGCTACCCCTATCAGGAATGGCTCGACCGCACCCAGATCCGGGTGCGCGATCTGCCGGAGGTGAGCGCGGCGGGAACGCGGCCCAACGTGCCGCTCATCGACCGCCAGCAGGCCTTCGGCTACACCGAGGAGGACCTGAAGTTCCTCATGGCGCCGATGGCGACCACGGGCCAGGAGGCCGTGGGCTCCATGGGCACGGACACGCCGATCTCGGCGCTTTCCGACAAGCCGAAGTCGATCCATACCTACTTCAAGCAGAACTTCGCGCAGGTGACGAACCCGCCGATCGACCCGATCCGCGAGGAGATCGTGATGTCGCTCGTCTCCTTCATCGGCCCGCGCCCCAACCTGCTCGACCTGAAGGGCACTTCGACCCATATGCGACTCGAGGTCGCCCAGCCGGTGCTCTCCAACAAGGACCTGGAGAAGATTCGCGCCATCGGCGACATCGGCGACAACCACTTCCAGACCAAGACGCTCGACATCACCTACAATGTGGCGCGCGGCCCCGGCCACATGGAGGAGGCGATCGCGACGCTGTGCGGGCGCGCCGAACATGCGGTCCGCGAGGGCTACAACATCATCATCCTGTCGGACCGGCTCGTCAGCCACGACCGGGTGGCGATCCCGGCGCTCCTGGCGACCTCGTCGGTGCACCATCACCTGATCCGCAAGGGTCTGAGGACCTCTGTCGGCCTCGTGGTGGAGACGGGCGAGGCGCGCGAGGTGCACCAGTTCTGCACGCTCGCCGGCTACGGGGCGGAGGCCATCAACCCCTATCTCGCCTTCGAGACCATCGAGGCGATGCTGCCCACGCTGGAGGAGGAGCTCACCCGCAAGGACGCCTTCAAGCGCTACATCAAGGCGGTGGACAAGGGCATCCTGAAGGTGATGTCCAAGATGGGCATCTCCACCTACCAGTCCTATTGCGGCGCGCAGATCTTCGACGCCGTCGGGCTCAAGCAGGACTTCGTGGACCGCTACTTCACCGGCACGGCCAGCCAGATCGAGGGCGTGGGACTGAAGGAGATCGCGCATGAGACCTTCGTGCGCCATGGCGAGGCCTTCGGCGACAACCCGCTCTATGTGGATACGCTCGATGTCGGCGGCGACTATGCCTTCCGCGTGCGCGGCGAGGCCCATATGTGGACGCCCGATTCGATCGCGCATCTCCAGCATGCGGTGCGCGGCAACCTGCCCGACGAGTACCGCTCCTACGCGCAGATGATCAACGAGCAGAGCGAGAAGCTCATGACGTTGCGCGGCCTGTTCCGCCTAAAGACGGCGGAGGAGACAGGGCGCGCACCCGTGCCGCTCGACGAGGTGGAGCCGGCGGCGGAGATCGTGAAGCGCTTCTCCACCGGCGCTATGTCCTTCGGCTCGATCAGCCGGGAGGCCCATACGAGCCTCGCCGTCGCCATGAACCGCATGGGCGGCAAGTCGAACACCGGCGAGGGCGGCGAGGAGGCCGACCGCTTCAAGCCCCTGCCGAATGGCGATTCCATGCGCTCCGCCATCAAGCAGGTCGCTTCCGGCCGCTTCGGCGTGACGACGGAATATCTGGCCAATGCCGACCAGATCCAGATCAAGATGGCGCAGGGCGCCAAGCCCGGCGAGGGCGGCCAGCTTCCCGGCCACAAGGTCGACGCGACCATCGCGAAGGTGCGTTTCTCGACCCCCGGCGTGGCGCTCATCTCGCCGCCGCCGCACCATGACATCTATTCCATCGAGGATCTGGCCCAGCTCATCTTCGATCTGAAGAACGTCAACCCGAAGGCGTCCATCTCCGTGAAGCTCGTCTCCGAGATCGGTGTGGGCACGGTCGCCGCCGGCGTCGCCAAGGCGCGCGCCGACCATGTGACCATCGCGGGCTTCGAGGGCGGCACGGGCGCGAGCCCCCTGACCTCCATCAAGCATGCCGGCAGCCCCTGGGAAATCGGCCTTGCGGAGACCCAGCAGACGCTGGTGAAGAACCGGCTGCGCGGGCGCATCGCCGTGCAGGTCGACGGCGGCCTGCGCACCGGCCGCGACGTCGTGATCGCCGCGCTCCTCGGCGCCGACGAGATGGGCTTCGCCACCGCGCCGCTCATCGCCATCGGCTGCCTGATGATGCGCAAGTGCCACCTGAACACCTGCCCGGTCGGCATCGCGACGCAGGATCCGGTGCTTCGGAAGCGCTTCAAGGGTGCGCCCGAGCACGCCATCAACTACTTCTTCTTCGTCGCCGAGGAGGTGCGCGAGCTGATGGCGCAGATGGGCTTCCGCACGCTGGACGAGATGATCGGCCATTCGGAGTTCATCGACAAGCGCGAGGCCATCGACCACTGGAAGGCCCGCGGGCTCGACTTCTCCCGCCTGCTCCACAAGGAGGAGGCGGATCCGGGGATCGCGATCCACAATTGCGAGAGCCAGGAGCACCAGATCGAAGACGTTCTGGACCGCCGCCTCATCGCGCAGGCCGAGCCCGCGCTCGCCTCCGGCAGCCCGGTGCAGATCTCCTCGCCCGTGCACAATACCGACCGCAGCGTGGGCGCCATGCTGTCGGGCGAGCTCGCCGCGCGCCACGGCCACAAGGGGCTTTCCGACGACACGATCTCGATCCGCCTCGACGGCACGGCGGGCCAGAGTTTCGGCGCCTGGGTCGCGCGCGGCATCACGCTCGACCTCGTCGGAGACGCCAACGACTATGTGGGCAAGGGCCTGTCGGGCGGACGCCTGGTCGTGCGGCCGCCGGACAACTCCGGCATCGTCGCGGAGGACAGTATCATCGTCGGCAACACGGTCCTCTACGGAGCGATCTCCGGGGAATGCTACTTCCGCGGCCAGGCGGGCGAGCGCTTCGCGGTGCGCAATTCCGGCGCCATCGCGGTCGTGGAGGGCGTCGGCGACCATGGCTGCGAATACATGACCGGCGGCATTGTCGTCGTGCTGGGAACCACGGGCCGCAATTTCGCCGCCGGCATGTCGGGCGGCATCGCCTATGTCCTCGACGAGCTCGGCGACTTCAACCAGCGCTGCAACCTCTCCATGGTGGACCTCGAACCCGTCACCCACGAGGACGACACGATCGAGCGCCTGCACCATCACGGCGGCGATCTGGAAAGCCACGGGCTCGTCGATGTGCGCTCCGACCTCAACCATCACGACGAGGAACGCCTGCACGAGCTGATCGTGCGGCATGCGCGCTACACGAACTCCGCCCGCGCGCAGGCTATTCTGGAGAACTGGGAAGCGTTCCTGCCGAAATTCGTGAAGATCATGCCGCTGGAGTACCGCCGCGCGCTTCTGGAGATCGAACAGGCCCAGACCGAAACGGGCGACATGCGAATCGGCGTCGAGCGGAGGGCTTAAGGACCAATGGGCAAGATTACCGGATTTCTCGAGATCGACCGTCAGGAACAGGCCTACGCGCCCGCCGGCGACCGCATCCGCCATTTCCGCGAGTTCGTGATCCCCATGGAGGATCGCGATGTGGAGCGGCAGGCCCAGCGCTGCATGGATTGCGGGATCCCCTACTGCCACACCGGCTGCCCGGTGAACAACCAGATCCCCGACTGGAACGACCTCGTCTACCAGAAGGACTGGACGCGGGCGGCGCGCATTGGTTGGTCTGGAATGAAGGAGCCGGGCGGTTCGAAATCCGCCCGGCCATAGACAACCTTAACCGGCCCTGGCGCATCGCGCCACGCTGACACCGGCCGCCGGAATGGTCACGCCGCCGAGCACATAGCCATCTTCATCTCCGGCCGGCGTCAATGTCCGCGCGCCTGTGCCGTAATTGACATAGATGCGATAGCGACCGCGCACACGGCAGCGAACACCTGCGGGGAGGGACAGCGTCGGCGTATCGGCCTCGGCAATCAGGTAGTCAGCCACGCGCTGTACCAGTGCCTGGTCACCGCTGGCGGCTAGATAGAAGATCTTGCCTTGCGATATCAGCACCGGCACGCCCTCCACGTCCTCCATTATCACGTCCGCACTGCCTTCGACTTTTTCGCGCCAAAGCCGCGCCGCGCCGCCGCCCTTGACGGCGACATCCACACCTGCGGGCAGGCTGTCTACTCTGGCCACCCGAGCGTCGAGCAAGCTCTGCGGCAGGTCGGGACCCAGTCGCGTGGGAATGGCAAAGTGCTCAGTCTTCGACCCGGTACGCGGGCCCATAAGCACGTGACCTTCGAAATTGGCGACAGCCTCTCGCAGGTCTTCTGTCCAGGCCAGTAGCGCCGGAATGGCGACAATGTCATAGCCCGCAAAGCTGCTCGTCGAAGGTGGCAGTATGTCGACGTCGATCCCGCGCTTGCGGAACGCTGAATAAAGCTCCCGCACATGATTGCCGTGCTTGAAACCGGCCGCCTGCGGCTGGATCTCCCAGGCCCACTCGCTCTCATAGTCAAAGATCAGGGCGACCTTGCCCTGAGCAACCATGCCATCAAGCCCTATTACATCGAGCTCACGCGCCACCTGGATGGCTTCGCCATAGGCGGG
>ENA-ORCW01000256-ORCW01000256.1-marine-metagenome-genome-assembly--contig:-NODE-256-length-47802-cov-4.100744_pt1 | contig 47802 bp, 37 predicted proteins | sample MGYA00237784_ERZ508517 | MGnify/ENA primary metagenome ERZ508517 (study PRJEB26187, sample SAMN06268979) | marine metagenome | isolation source: Tt ae E1 feedstock associated aerobic enrichment on...
GGGGGGGGGGGGACTGTCCGGTACGGTCTGGGTGAGTACGGGTTGTCATGACCTGGAACAGAATCACCGTATCACCGCTGCCGGCTTCCATCAACTCGCACCGGAGGATGAAGACGGGAGCGATTCCGTGTGGCATGCTTGCCCTTCCAGGGAAGCATGTGAGTCCGATCGGTGTTGGCCTCTTGCCGGTTGCACCGGCCGCGATTGACGAGCAACCGCGGGCCCCGTGGTTTGCCGGTTCCTCGCGTCTCGAGTCTCAAACCTTCCGAACCACGCCCGTCACTTCGCTGCGCTCCGTTCCAGGCGTGCCGCCCACCTTCGTTTTCACAGGAGCGCTGCTAGAATCGCTCTCACGTGGCGGCTCTCACTGCCTCCAGGCAAACTGCCGGGACATCGGACTGACGATACGGGACACACCATGACACGACTGATCGCGCTTGCTGCCGTTCTCTTCTGGTTCTCCTCGCCGCTTCCGGCTGCCCAGCGTCCCAACATCCTCTGGCTCTCTGCCGAGGACATCAGTGCCCACTTCGGCTGTTACGGCGACGAGCACGCCATTACCCCTAACGTCGACCGCCTGGCCCGTGAGGGCGTCCGCTACTCGCACGCTTTCACCACCGCCGGCGTCTGTGCACCCTGCCGGAGCGGCATCATTACCGGTATGTACCAGACGACGCTCGGCACGCATCACATGCGGTGTACGGCAAGCCTCCCGGAACAGATCCGACCGTTCCCCATGTACCTGCGGCAGGCCGGCTATTACTGCACCAACAACTCCAAGCAGGATTACCAGTTCCGCACACCCGCCGGCACGTGGGACGAATCCTCCCGCAAGGCCCACTGGCGAAACCGCCCCGACGAGTCGCAGCCCTTCTTTGCCGTCTTCAACTTCACCGGCTGTCACGAGTCCGGCATTGCCTCCGAAAGCAAGTATCGCACGGTGACCAAAGGTCTGGACGACAGCGAGCGACAGGATCCGGACGCTCTCGAACTGCCTCCCTACTACCCCGATACACCGGTCGTCCGAGAAGACTGGAAGCGGAACTACGAACTGATTACCGCGATGGATCACTGGGCCGGCAGGCTGATCGACCAGCTCAAGGAAGACGGCCTGTACGAGAACACCATCATCATGTTCTGGTCCGATCACGGCGTTGGACTGCCCCGGGCCAAACGCTGGGTCTACGACTCCGGCACACACATTCCACTGGTCGTCCGCATCCCGGAAACATTCCGCACCGGCGATCAGGGGCAGCCGGGGACCGTCAGCGACCGGCTGGTCAGTTCGATCGACTTCGGTCCAACGGTGCTGAACCTCGCCGGCGTCGCCATCCCCGAACACATGCAGGGACAACCGTTCCTCGGCAAGAATCTCCCACCGGAACGTGAGTACGTCTACGCAGCCCGCGACCGGATGGACGAACGCTACGACATCATTCGCACCGTGCGGGACCGGCGGTTCCGCTACATCCGCAACTACGAACCGCTCAAGTCGTGGTATCAGTACATCAACACCGCCGAGAAAGGTGCCACCATGCGGGAACTCCGCCGGCTGTATGAGGCGGGCGAGCTGACGCCCCCGGCACGTCGCTACTTTGCTCCCACCAAACCGGTCGAGGAACTCTACGATTGCCAGGCCGATCCGCACGAGATCCACAACCTGGCCGGCGACCCGGCGTATGCGGACGTTCTCGAGCGGATGCGCAATGCCCATCGCGCATGGGTGCTCGAAACCCGCGACCTCGGGTTAATCCCCGAACCGATTATCGGTGAACGGCGCGAGCAGTTCGGCAGCGAGTATGACATTCTCCGGCAGTCCGGCAGTGATGAGTACAACACGCAGCTCGCCACGATTGCCGCCCTGGCCAGCGAAGGCCCCTCCGCCCTGCCCCGCCTGATCGACTCCGCCGACGACCCCGACAGTGCCATTCGCTACTGGGCCGCAGTCGGCATCGGCAACATCGGCGAACCGGCCCGCGACCAGGCTGCCGAGCTGATGGAAGCGACTCTCTCCGACGAGTCTTCCGCCGTGCGCACCGCTGCAGCCCGGGCCCTGTGCCGGATGGAACTCCCCGAGCCGGCCCTGCCGGTGCTGATTCACGAACTGACGACCGGCGCGCAGTGGGAACGGCTGCATGCCGCGATCGTCCTCGACCAGATCGACGAGCAGGCCCGTCCCGTCATCGAGCAGATGAAGCAGGGCCTCGAATATCAGAAGGGCTTCAACTCCAACGGCAAATACCGCGTCCGCGTGACGAACCGGGCCCTCAACGAGCTGCTCGGCACCAGCAACACAGTGCCGTGACGTTCGGTGATTCCCCGACACGCCGTCAGACTGCCGCACGCTATGATGGAAGAACGTGCGATACGTCAGCGAGTCTCTGCTTCGGATACAGAATCGGGAATGGGACGATGTTCGACACCCGGCTGCGGATCTACCTGAACGACCACCTGGCCCTGATCACCGGCGAAGGGGAGCTGGCCCGTCGCTGCCGCAACAGCAATCAGGGAACCTCGCTGGGAGAGTTTCTCGATCAGCTGCAGGCCGACCTGGAGACGCAGCGGGCCGCTTTGAGTGATGTGATCCGCCGGGCGGGCGGGCGCGAAGATGTCGTCAAACAGGGAGCGGCCTGGCTGGCGGAGAAGCTGGGCCGGTTCAAGCTGAACGATTCGCTGCTGAGCTATTCGGACCTGAGCCGACTGGTGGAACTCGAGACCCTCTCGACGGCCGCCCACGAGCGTGTGATGCTGTGGGAGACGCTGAGCGAGACGCTGGGGGGAGACGACCGCTTTGCGGGGATTTCGTTTCCGTGGTATCGGGACCAGTCGGTCGGACACGTGGACGGATTGAATACCGAACGCCGCAAGGCGGTGCCCGCTGCGTTCCCCCGTCCGGTCCAGGTGGACATCCGCGTCCAGCCGGACTGATCGTCGGGGGGGAGGCGAAGCTTGACCTGCGTGACTCATGCCGGTCTCGAAGCAAAAGTATGCCCCCCATCGGCGATTCAGCGCCCCGGCAGTTTCCTCCTTTCGCTGCGCGACCCGGACAAACGAGTTGTCCGGGCCACCCGGAGACTCGAGCTTCGCGGCTTCATAACCACGCCCGTCACTCCGCTGCGCTCCGTTCCAGGCGTGCCACCCGGTGACTCCTATGAAAATAGACCGGGGTGTGGTCCGAAAGGCCTGAGGTTGCAGGGGTGACGCCGGTCTTCAGACCGGCGCGGCGCAGCCGGCAGGAGGTCAGCAGGTGCGCGACGCATATGCCTGCCACTGAGGGCAAGAATGCCACCCCACGCCCCCCTACCTCCTGATTCCTGATTCCTAACTCCTACCCACTACCCACTACCCACTACCCACTTTTTTCCCGTGATATCCCCGCCCGAACCACGCCATGATGGATGCGGGCCGTTCGTCACCCACCTGCCGGGATATCATGCACCATGGATACCAGCCTCCAGCGATTCGATTTTGCCGTTCTGAAGAAGTGGTCCCTGTATCTGCTGATCGCTTCGGTCAGCATCAGCGCCCTGGCCGGAATCGCCGCCATCCTCGCCGGGGACTTCGGGATGGTTCAGGTCAAGATCCTGCTGACCAGCGGCGTAATCGCCGCGGCGAGTCTGTGCAGTATCTGCTGCGGGACGGCACTCGAAGCCCGCCGCCATCCCCTGTTGCCCGTCTGCGGCCTCGTTCTCACGGCGGTGTCGGCCGCCATGATCATCGGTGGCATCTGGAGCGAGGTAGGATCGGGGGACTACTGGAAGGTCTCGGTCACGTTGGCCACCTTCGCAGTGTCCTGCAGTCACGTGGCCCTGCTGTCACTGGCCCGGCCGGGAGGCGCGTTCCGCTGGATTGTCCCGGCCGCCGCGGTTGCCGTGTTCTCGGTCGCAGGGATCTTCTCGGCGGCACTCTGGGGGGAGTTTGACTTCGAACCGCTGATAAGAGCCCTGGGCGTGGCTGCCGTCCTCGATGGTGCCCTGACGATCCTCGTGCCGGTCGCCCATCGCCTCAGCCGGTCGGTTAATTCAGTGCCGGCGAACCAGGATGTGTCGACGTTGGCGTGAGTCCGCGCGAAGAGATCAGAATTCGCCGACCAGCTCGCCGCCGGCGATCGTCCCGAGCGCGTAATACGTCTCCAGATCAATCGCCCCGGAGATCATCCGCACGCTGCCGTCCACCATCGCAAACTGACCGCCCCCGGGGTGCTGGCTCATGAAACCGTTGTTCAGCTCCCAGTTATTCTCATCCTGCAGCAGCAGACCATAGTTGAGCGGGACGGCGCACGTGGCGGCGACGCTGTTGGAATGAAACCACCAGCTCCACCGCGTCATGTCGATGACCGTTTCGCCCAGTGCGAACGTGTTGGACGTTCCGTCGCGTACGTTGCTGAACCGCGTCGTTATCGGCCAGGCCCGGCCCGCACAGATCAGACCGTTCCCCCACGCCATGCCGTCCAACTTCCCGGCAAACCGCCCGGACTGCGAGGCCCGCTGGAACACGCCCCAGCCCCAGTTGTCTCCCCCGCAGCTCTTGTAGTTTGTCAGACCCATTTCCCAGTCCGAAGGGACATCCGCCCGGTTACCCAGACGGCCCGGATTCGAATCGGACGGACAGTGCAGCAGCGGCAGAACGTGCTCGGCGACCTCGCGGTTCTCCTGCAGCGGCGCTGAATGCTCAATTTGATCGTACAGGGCGGTCTGGTCCACGAACGGCAGAATCCCCTGAATCCAGCTCCGCGTGGGGTACTCCGGCCCCAGGGACGCATTGAACGACGTATTCAGCGGCATCGTGCCATGCACGTCGTGATAGTTGTGCATCGCCAGACAGAGCTGCTTGAGATGGTTCTTGCACTGCATGCGACGGGCCGCTTCGCGTGCCGCCTGGACCGCCGGCAGCAGCAGCGCTATCAGAATCGCGATGATTGCGATCGCCACCAGCAGTTCGATCAGTGTGAAGCCCCGTCGTCGGACGCCGGTCCGTCTGAAACTCATCTCTGGCCCTCCGCACTCACTCCCGCCGCTGCCCGCTGGCGAACGACGCTTTCGATGATGAACAGCGGCCGACCGCGCGTCTGCTCGGCAATCCGGCCGACATATTCACCCAGGATATACAGCGACAGCAACTGCATGCCGCTCAGACCGGACAGCAGACCGACCGCGGCCAGCCACCCGTCAAACGTTCCCCTCACAGTCCAGGCATACCCGCACCGCAGCAGCGCCGCGGCCATGAGCAGCATGGCGACCAGGGCAAACCACCCGGCCAGCCGCAGCGGCAGCCGTGACAGCGAGCAGATCGCGTCACATGCCAGTGCCAGCATCCTGCGGAGCGGAAAGTGCGTCTGCCCCGCATGGCGTTGCCGGCGATCGTACAGAATTGGTTCCTGCACAAAGCCGACCCAGCTGACCAGTCCCCGCAGGAAGCGGTGCGGTTCCGGCATCGACAGCAGCTCGTCCACCACCCGCCGCCGCATCAGCCGGAAGGGGCCGGTATTCCGCGGCACCGGCGTTTCGCTCACCCGGTTGAGCAGCAGGTAGAACAGCCATGCCGAGGCCCGTTTGAACCAGGTCTCCCCCTCGCGGGATCGTCGCTGGCCGTACACGACGTCCGCTCCGTCTTCGATGCGGGCCAGCATTCGCGGCAGCAGGTCGGGGGGATCCTGCAGGTCGGCATCGAGGATGAGCACCAGTTCGCCGCGACAGACCGACAGCCCCGCAGCCAGTGCCCGTTCCTGCCCGAAGTTGCGGGAGAGGTTGACGGCAACGACTGCCGCATCGGACTGCGCGAGCTGCTGCATCTGCTCGCGGGTTCCGTCGGTTGAGCCGTCGTTGACGAGGACGATCTCGTACGTTCGCCCGAGCGAATCGCAGACCTGCCGGACTTCCCGGTAAAACGCGTCGAGACTGTCCGCCTCGTTGTAGCAGGGAGCCACGACGGACAGGTACGGACTGCTGCGGTCTCCCCCGCGGGAAGGCCGCAGCCCGACATCATCGCTCCGCCGATCGGGGGGCGTGACGCCGGGTTCCGCTGCAGTCGTTGGCCCGTTCATGGTTGTCTCCATTGACTCGAAGACGTTCGACTTCGTGCGGCAAGCGAGGCCCTCTGGGGGCTCGCCTTTGGCTCGACCCCAGCCACCCGTTCTTGTCGCAAACCGCGTCAAAAACAGGGGGCCACGGCTCTGTGAGCCGTGCACGGACTTGTTGATTTCCTCGTGATGTTCAGGAGCTGCGGGGAAAGCTCTGCATGTCGTCTGATGTTTGTTGTGTCTGCGTGATCGCCAGTCGATGCCGGACCTGCGATTCCCCTGTTGCATACGTTTTTCGTCACGAGTCCGTTGATGGTCGTTTTGGATCGCACCCGAAAGTGCACGGCTCGCAGAGCCGTGGCACGCGTTGGACAATCAGCATTGCCTCCTCAATAAAACCAGTACCAGGAGACAAACAGGGCCGAGTACAGCCCCAGCAGGACCGCCGAGCCGGAGTAGAACATCGTGCGGATCGCGTCCGGACAGCGGGACAGTGCCGTCCCCAGCACGATGTAGAACGGAAACACGACCGCCGCATAGCGGGCCTCCGAGGCCATGCAGGCGCGGTAGGCGTGTGTCACGTACGGAATGGCCAGCAGGCCGACTGACAGCATCATCTCGCGGGGCGTGATGATCCCCCGCAGCGCTCCCCAGGCGATGGCGACCCAGGTCAGCAGAACCAGCACCGGGTTCATGAACTGCATGCTCAGCAGCGGATTGTTTCTGGGCTCGTCCCGCGCCCAGTAGCAGGAGCAGTCCGGATCATAGACCGATCGCATCGGTTCGAGCGTCGCCAGTGCCAGGGCATACTCCCAGCGATCCTCCGGCGGCTGCCGTTCGGTCCAGTGCCGCTGCGTCTTGACGAACGCCAGGGGCTCGTCCAGGTGCCGCCATTGCCATGCCATGTAGCCGAGCAGTCCCCAGCAGCAGACCGGCCCCAGGAACAGCCCCCGCAGGATCAGACGGAGCAGGCTGCCCTGCCCTGTCTCGGTCTGAACGGACCGTTCCGGATCGTCCTCGCCGGCTGCGAGGGAGGTCCGGTCGGAAGGGAATTCCTGCCGCCACAGATACCAGGCGAACGGCAGCAGCAGGGCCACGCCGACGGGGCGGGACGCGGTCGCCAGTCCGATGGCTGCTGCGATGACGGTGTTCGGCCACCGCCGCTGCATCCCCAGCATGGCCAGCAGCATGCAGAACAGGAACGCCGACTCGGTATAGCTCATCCGGAAGTAGAGGGTCGTGGGAAACAGCCCCATCGCGAGCAGTGTGCAGTCGCGGGTCGCCGTGGTCAGAGACGGCGTGCGGCCCTGGAGGTACGCCGCCATCAGCACGAATGCACCGATCAGGTACAGGTGCGCGGTCAGCAGCATCGCCCAGTCGATGTGCAGTCCGGTCAGCCGGGCGATGCCCGCTGCAGACAGGGGGTACAGCGGAAAGAACGCCACGTTCGACATCCGGTCCGGATTGTACGAATACCCCTGTGTGGCGATCCGGCGATACCAGACGCCGTCCCAGGGGGCGAACCGTGCTGCGAACGTTGTCGGAACGATGCCGGTCGAGTCGGGATGATCGGTGCAGAGGCGGACCAGGTCGACGCCGAAGACGACGCCGAGCAGGACGATCAGACTCGACAGGTAGTACAGTCCGAACCCGGAAACGACCGTGTCGACGAGATCTCTCGGTGACGATGACTGCGGGGCGGAACCTGGTCGGCTGTCGGCTTGGTCAGAAGCGTCTGCAGTGGAAGTCCCGGTGAGTTCAGTCACTCTGCTGTTCGCCCTGCTGCTGTGAGTTGCGGTGATTCTCGGCGTCTGCCGTGGCCACTCCGCCATGGGAGTGCGGGGTTTCCGCGGCGACGTTCATCCTGCTCGTCGGATTCTCCGCCTTGCCAGCACCATTGCTCCGATGACCAGGAGGCCACCGAGCACCGATGCCCCGACCCACGAGATGTGGTCTTCCTCAGGATCTCCAGTTCCGGCCATCTGTTTCCCCTGTTTCCGCAGCACGCGTTCGTATGCGGCTTCGACGATTCCATCCAGGTTCTGTGCCGTCAGCTTGCGTGTTGGCTCGACCGACACCAGGTGGCCGTATGGGCGGACAGAGAACCGCGTCCCCTCCTGCAGTTCGACGGCCAGTTCGTCGAGGGGAGCCGGTTTCCACTCCAGACGCTGCGTCGTCACCCGGTGGACGCGCCACGTTTTCTTGCCGGCAGGTTTCGAACAGGAAACGAGGTCGGCTGGCAGTACCAGCGACTGCGAACCGCGAGTGACACGCATCGTGCGCAGGACTCGCATTTTGCCGCGAAGTGCATCGTCTTTCCACCATTCGGTCTGCATCAGCAGACCGTTATGAAGTGAAAAATAATAGCGGTTGAGAGCGCCCCGATCCTTGATGCTGAGGATGCGGGCCGGCACCCCGTCGTCGCACTCGCCCGTCTCGACGACAACCTCGTCGTCTGCTGCGGCGTCGAGTCGATCGCGGAGCGATTGAACTCGACCCAGCCCGAACCTCCCCGAATGGACGGGAACACCTCCCGGCGGCGACATCGGGCCGTGAGCGTGGTGGCTCATGACATTCAGCGTCAGTGTCTCGTCCGGCAGCAGCAGCACCTGCGACTTAAGCGTCGTCAGGTAAACCTCAGACCCTCCGGTGGTCATCATTACTTGTTTTTCGGGGTCGTCACCGATGATCCGGAACGGCTGCTGTGCGATCGACTCGTAGAGGTACCTGTTGTCGTTGCAGAGCCAGCGGCATTGAAAGTGGTCCACCGGTTCGTCCGGCAGGTACTCGCCACGAAACGCGTCGTCCAGCGTTGCGGAGCGACCGGTCTCCTTCTTCCACTCCCACTGCACGCCTTCGAGCACAAGTCCTTCGCGCAGCTGCATTTGCTCAAGATCAACTTTGGCCGACGCAAGTACGTCAGCTGCTACCGGGGACGTAGTAGACAGAGCACTCACCGCGAGAATGCACATTGCTTTTACGGTCCAGAACTGCTTCATGACTGACTTTCCAGGCAAACACATTAGGGCCCCGCTCAATCTTGAAGAGGCAATCGAGGCGAGCAGCTGGCGCACATTGATAGGCTTCGCGCATTATGCCCCTGGCGGTTTGCAGATTCCTTTGCGAAACGCCCAAAGCTTGACGCGGTCGGTCTCATCGTGCAGACCGGTCGGCCGGGCGATGCCCGCTGCAGACAGGGGGTACAGCGGAAAGAACGCCACGTTCGACATCCGGTCCGGATTGTACGAGTACCCTTTGGTGGCGATCCGGCGATACCAGACGCCGTCCCAGAGGGCGAACCGTGCTGCGAACGTTGTCGGGACGATGCCGGTTGAGTCGGGATGATCGGTGCAGAGATGCACCAGGTCGACGCCGAAGACGACGCCGAGCAGTACGATCAGACTCGACAGGTAGTACAGTCCGAACCCGGAAACGACCGTGTCGACGAGATCTCCCCGTTGCGCTGTCTGCGGGGCCGAACCTGGTCGGCTGTCGGCTTGGTCAGAAGCGTCTGCTATGGGTGTCCGGGTAGGGGCAACCATGTGGGCGCATTTCCCGTTGCTGTTGCTGGAATGATATCTGGATACAAGATGCCGAACTCCCTTTTGAAGACAGCAAGTGCGGACTGTCTGAACGCATCGTTGTCGATATGATCGAGACTGACCCCCTGGTGTGTGGGGCGTAATTCGCGCGAGAGCAGGGCCGGGTCACAATCGCGTTTGAACGCAGCGAGGGCGAGGCATGTGACGCGGTAGCCACGTTGCACGACCTGCAAGGCCCGTCCATCCGGGTGGGAACGTAATACCCAACCGGTCTCGTGCCATGTCAGTGGCGAATGAGGTTTTACTTCGCTCGCGTTTGCCGCTGGTCCGAGGAGGGCGAGGAGTAACACCCCGATTCCTTGAGAGCGTCTGGATATACGGCGTGAGCGTGCTGCAAGAAAAGCAATGGCGCAAAGAAGTCCGCAGATGAGGAGAATGGCGAGAAGCTGGACCTTCGATGAGGCTTCTTCTTCTGTTGTATCGAAGTCTGCCAGGTAACGTCTGGCGTATTCACGCGTTTTTCGTGCCTCGTCCCAGACGTCGTCTGATGCCAGGTAGAAGCGCTCGTTGCGGTGGTCAGTAATGTGCGTGCCCGGCGGAAAAGTGACCTGAAAGTCGGCGGTCGCCGGTTCTTCGACGACAGCCACCTCGGAAAGTCTCACGCGTGTGACGAGTGGGTTCTGCCAGTTGCCCCACACGATTTCGCTCGGGAACCAGATTCCGGGTCTGATTTCGCTGTGAGTGATCAGGTAATCGGCGATGCGCAGTTGTACGCCTCCAGGGCCATCGCCCCGCCACGTCACCCGTTCCACGGCTGCCAGATGCTCTGCATTGAAAACGAGCTCGAGAACTCCTGAACGCTCCGGAGGGTGAGCGACGGTTAACTGCACGCGAATGTGAGGTCCATCGGTCGTTACTTCAATTGGATGCCCATCTTCCTCAACGACGCGGAGGAACTCGCTTACGGGAACCGACTCGCCCCAGCCGTTTCCGTGTGGCAAGGAGAGATAGCCCGGGCGAAACAGGTAGCCACTTGCTCCAGTCAGGTGTGACACCCTGCCTCCCTGAGGAGGCACCGCTGCGATCGTCCCGTTGGGCAACCAGTCAACTTCGGGATCGAATGTACTGTTGAATTCCACAAGGGGAAGTGTCGTTCCTGGTTTCGCCGTTTGAACGTCCCACCAGGCGTCCCCGTCGAAGCTGATCTGCTCCCGTGTGGCGAGGTATCTGTCCGCACCGCCGATCCATGGCTGGACATGCCGGGCGTCCAGGAGTAGACGACCGCTCGCCGGCTGGCAGATGGCGCGACCACGAAAGAAAGTCTGCTCGTCGCGCTGCGCATTCTTCAGCGGATTTGCTGCCCGTTGCTCCAGAGCCGTTCCGTATGCGTCCGGCGAGGGGAAAGTGGCGTTCGCCCACGGCAACGGTACAGTGAATCGCTCATACTCGAAGGACCATGTAAAGGCGAGATCACCGATGGCAGAGCGCTGAGCTTCAAGCAGCTGGTGCAGGAGGGTGAGCGTCGAGTCTCCATGAGTGCCGACGTCCGACTGCGAAGGCACCGCTGTCTCACTGTATACGGAAGGGGACTCCAGAGCGGGAATGGCACAGCAGTAAAGTGCAATCCAGACACGAAGGGCGGGCATGGCGGCACTCCTGCCGAAATATCGGCAATTGCGGGGGGCGATGAAGTCGTGTGATACACTTATTGCGCGCAGCCTGGCGGAAGAGTATAAGTCATCTGATCGACAAGGCGCATACGGGACAGTGGAGAGAAGGAACCATCGCCCTGGCCCTGTCTGATGAACCGAGATGTCGCGAGAGGTGCCGCGAGAGAAAGGAAGAGCGGCCCGAGTCTCTAATTTTTCATATCAAGCCTGCGGCAGCGAGTCAAGTGTTTTCTCCGAAATGCGACAAATCGTCGAACCAGCGATCCTAAAGGATGTAGTAACGTGCCGAAAACATCGCCGCGTAGATCACCAGCAGCAGGGCGGCTGCCCTACATAGTACGTCGGTCAGCACACGCGGAATGCGGGCCAGCATCTGCCCCGCCACGAGACAGGCCGGCCAGACAACGACCGCATAGCGTCCATACGACTGCATCATTGATGCATGGGAATGCAGGAACCAGGGAATCCCCAGCAGGCCGGCGGCCAGCAGCTGTTCCCCGCTGTTGAGCCAGCGCTGCCTGGCGCCGACAAGAATCAACAGAGCGGTGCCGCCGAACCAGACCGGGTCCGCCATCCGCAGGCTCAGAACCGAGTGCGTCGTCTTATCCAGCACCGCCCAGTACGCGTCGCTGCCGGGATCGTATGCCTCGCGCAGCGGCAAGAGCGTGACCGCAGCCGAGAGCCTTTCCCACAGCGTCGCATCCCCCCGCAGCACCCAGCGGGGCATGAATGTGACGAACGCGACCGGATCGTCGAATCGCCACCAGAGCCAGGTCATATAAGCGAGCAGTCCCCAGCAGGCGACGGGCAGAAGCAGGAGGCTGCGGGCCGAAACGCGCAGGAGGGACGGAGCCAGAGGCTGCGGTGATGGCGCGTTCCGTTCCCGCTGCCACAGGTACCAGGCGAACGGCAGCAGCAGGGCCACGCCGGTCGGCCGCGTGGCTGTGGCCAGGCCGATCACCGCTGCAACGACGACGGGACGCCAGCGTGCCGTCATGCCGTACATGGCCAGGACCGTCAACAGCAGGAACGTCGATTCCGTATAGGCCATGCGAAAGAACACGCCGGTCGGCAGGAGCAGCAGGCAGAGCACGCAGAGGGTCGCGGTCCGCTGATCGAGCGGTGGATCACGTCGCCGCAGCAAGGCGAACAGCAGGAGTGCCGCGGCCACCAGGCTCGTGTGACTGACGACCAGCAGCGAGGCGATCGGGCTCAGGCCGGTCAGGGCGACGATGCCGCGGGCGAGCAGCGGGACGGCAGGAAAGAACACGACACGTTTCGCAGGTACCGGATCGCTGCCGTACCCGTCTTCGAGAATGAGAACGTAGTGGCGTGCGTCCCAGCGGGCGAAACGCTCGAGCAGGGGCTCCGCTCCCGAGTAGGACATCGCGGGGCCCCGGACCAGCTCGGCACCGAGCTGAACCCCGAGGAGAACGAGCGATCCGGTGGCGATGACGAGAAAGACGATCTGCCCGCAGGCAGAGGCGTTCGGCGAAGCGGTGAAAGCGCGGCCCGCGCCAGGCATGTGGGGCGACTCCCTTAGCCGGTGATGTGACTCGTGAGAATGTCGAACGATCAGGATAGCAGAGTGGGGAACACCACGTGAGACAGGCGAGGCCGTGACTGTTCCTGCGCGTGAACCGTTGCCGTTCTGAGAGCGGAAGTCTCCGTGCAGGGGGCAATGCAGGCAGGACTGGCCGCCCTGGTGTCCCGTGACGGGCGAGGGGCAGAAAGAAACGCGCTACCACCCGTCGCTGGTTCAATGCTGGGACCAGTCCCAGCTGGTCTGTCTGCTGTGCTCCCGACCGGGGCATCGCTCGCGCAGCTTGCTCCTGCCCGCCGGTGGCGTGAGTCCGCGGGAGTGCTCAGAAGTCGCCGACCACCTCGTCGCCGTCGATCGTCCCAAGTGCGTAAAAGGTCTCCTGCTCGATCGACTCGGAGATCATCCGCACGCTGCCGTCCACCATCACGAACTGCGCCCCGCCCGGGTGTCGACTCATGAAGCCGCGGCGATCGGCCCAGTTGTCCTCATCCTCCACGTCCAGACCGTGGTTGATCGGGATCGCGCATGTCGCGGCGGAGTGGTCTGCATGAAACCACCAGCTGACGTTTGCGTTCATTACCACCGTCTCGCCCAGCGCGATCGTCTGCGAGGCTCCGTCCCGCACATCGCTCAGGCGGGTGAGTACCGGCCATCCCTTGCCGAATCCGATCACGCCGTTTCCCTCGGTTCCCCAGCCCAGGTTACTGCCACTGAACCGCCCCGCTTCGGACTCTCGCTCGAACGGATCGAATGGCCAGTTGTCCCCCGCGCAGCTCCTGTAGTTGGTCAGCGCGACCTGCCAGCCGGGAGGGACGTCGATGCCCGCTCCGGTCCGGCCCGTATGGGTGTCGGACGGGCAGAAGAAGAGGGGCACGACGGTCTCGGCCGCCGTCTGATTGTCGACCATTGCCGAGCCAGCTTCGATGCGATCGTGCAGGTTCTTCTGGTCAATGTCGGGAAGCACACACTGCAGCCAGCTGCGGGTACGGTACTCGGAGGCCGACGGTTCGTAGACGGTGCCGTTGATCGGTAGTGCACGGTGTGCGTCGTGGTAGCTGTGAAGTGCCAGTCCCAGCTGCGAGAGGCGGCTGCTGCAGCGGGTCCGCCGGGCGGCTTCGCGTGCCGACTGCACGGCAGGTAACAGCAGGGCGATCAGAATGGCAAGGATCGTGATCGCGACGAGAAGCTCGATGAGGGTGAAGCCGCGGCGCATGTGGACGGTCATATCGGGCCCTTTCTCTCCTGACGCGTACCGTAGACGGTACGTACGGACAACATCATCCAGCAGCAGACTCTCGACTGCTGGTACACATGATGTCCCGCTGATTCGCCAGGAAGCATCCGCGACTCGCACGTCCGCTGCCCGGTTGATGACTCGTGCCGGTTGCCTCCGGTGCGAGGCGGCGTGCGCGTTCGCATCAGGAACCGACAGGATCTCAAGATTAACGCAATCGGGAACGAAGTGACAATCTCGTTTTCCCGGAAGGTCGCCTGCGCGAGATCCGTGTTGACGTAGCAACAGGTGTTCACGACGAACTGAAGCGTGCGCCCGGCACGGGGACTGAACGCCTGAAGCGGCGACGTGAGTCCACAGAGAACCGACCGTTCAGAGTCGCAGGTGAGAACGCGGAGTGAGAACGCGGAGTGAGAACGAGGCGGGAGGAGAAGGCCCTGAGGGAGCGGAACGCCGACCGCTCCCCGTTCGCGTGCAGCGACTAGCTCAGATCAGCCGATTCCGCCGGGGCGTCGTCGCCAGCTTCGCCGTTTCTGCGACGACGATAGCGGCCGGCAGCCAGTCCGAAGACCCCAAGGCCGAGCAGGGCCATCGACGACGGTTCGGGAGTGGTGGTGGTGGGGACAGCCGCTCCGGCCGAGTACTCGATCGTCAGGTTGGCGACACGCGGACGGAAGACGTTGCCGGTGAACTCGACGTTCGTCGCACTGCCGAACAGCAGTTCGACATCGCTGTTGCTGTAGAACTGGTTTGAACCGCTGCCGAATGTTGTTGACCCGTTGCCGTTGGTGTAGTCGTGATCGAAGTCGACCGCATGCAGTGCAATGCCGGTCAGTCCGGGAGCGAGGTAGAAGTCGGCGACATCCACCAGCGAGGCGACATCGCTTCCGAGGCCCAGACCGGTTCCGGTGGTGGTCAGGGTCCAGCCGAAGATCGACGTTTCGTTCCCTGCGGCGGTGCCGGGACGGGTGAAGACAGCAAGATTGATCGGAGCGAGGTTCGTGCTGGTATTGAGGCTGATCGATTCGACCGTAATGCCGCCCGGATTCAGCACGTTGATGTCGAAGTAGAACGCGCCGCCAACCGCGCCTCCATTGTTTGATCCGAACGTCGTGGTGATCATCCCGGCCTGAGCAGGGCCGGCCAGACCGGCAACGAGCAGCAGACCGGGAAGAATGAACTTGAACACACGCATCACTTGACTCCACTGAATAACCGGATGAACAGACAGAACCCGCGTTGACGTTTTCTAGGGAGTCGGTTCCGCACGAGTAGTGCCCCGGCAGCGCAAAACAGTGGGAATTCCCGTGTTACTTCCGATTGTGCGATCAAGTGACGCGAATGAACGCGAAGTGTTCTGTTCTGCGGCAGGGGGGGCGGATCATTCTGCATCCGTTTGGCGGCAGCCGTCAGTGTGTTCGCCTGACCGCATCCGTCCCGGAATGGATCGCAGGCGGGCGGAACGGCGCACCTGGTGTGCGGCATTGCCCAGCCGCCGCCACGTTCCAGACGCGAGTTCGACCGTCCCGTTGCCGGCCTGCGGGGGCGTTGCGATACTCCGTGCGATCGGGATGACGTGTGGCTGTATCAGCCCCTGGCGCGTCCAGCTCCAGCAACGCTGTAAAGGAATCTTGTCATGCGGGTGGAATTGTTCACTGTTCTGTCGTTGTTGACTCCGATCCTGCTGGCGGCGTCCGCGCCCGGACAGGAGGCGACCCCCAAGCCGCTGCCGGCAGCGCATGCGCACAACGATTACCGGCACCCGCGTCCGTTGCTGGATGCGCTCGATCACGGCTTCTGCAGCGTCGAGGCGGACATCTTTCTGGTGGATGGTCAGCTGCTTGTCGGGCACGACCGGGAGGAACTCCGTCCCGAACGGACCCTGCAGCGGCTGTACCTCGATCCGCTCAGACACCGCGTCCAGGCGAATGGCGGACGCGTCTACGAGAACGGTCCGACCGTCACGCTGCTGATCGACATCAAGGAGGACGGCGAAGCGACCTGGGCAGTGCTGAACCGGGTACTGGCGTCGTACCGCAGCATGCTGGCCCGCGTCGAAAACGGTGAGTATCACCCGGGGGCGGTGCAGGTCGTCATCTCAGGGGACCGGCCGAAGGAAGCGATTGCCGCCGAGAGCATCCGTTACGGGGGGATCGACGGGCGACTGTCGGATCTCGATTCGACGCTGCCCGCCCATCTGCTGCCGCTGATCAGCGACCGGTGGACATCTCACTTCCGCTGGAGTGGCGAAGGAGAGTTCCCGGCAGAGGAACGGGGGAAGCTGCAGTCGATTGTCGAGCAGGCTCACGCTGCGGGCCGACGGGTGCGGTTCTGGGCGACGCCGGAGAAGCCGGCCGTGTGGCGTGAACTGAGCGCAGCCGGCGTGGACCACATCAACACGGACCGCCTGGCAGAGCTGGAGGCGTTCCTGCGGGAGAGTCGGTAGCCTGCCGTTGCCTGCTGAAGCCGCCGACAAGGTCGGGCCCTGTCGGCGTTGAGTGGATTGAAGTTGCTGCTCCCGCAATGTCACTCACTTGCCGCGAATCGGCACACCCACGATCAGACCGGCGGTTCGGTTCTCTGTCGTCTTGCGGTCCGGGACGTGGCACTTCAGACACGCGTTGGTGAGACTGATGGCACCAGCACGGCGATACATGCCGCCGTCGATCCACTCGTACTCCTCGCGGCCGGACTCGAGCGCCTTGACCGCGGCCTTCTCGAACTCGTTTCGCGCGACATGGTCGGTGTTCATGGCCTGACCTTCCACGACGAGCCAGCGAAGTTCGACCTGCTGCGTTTCCTTGAGGTCGTCGAACGTATCCTCGATGACCGCAGCCGGGATCGGCAGTCCCTCGTCTTCGCGATAGAACTCGTGGTGCATGCGGTGCAGTGTCGAGTGAATTGTTTCGTGCAGCAGCCGGGCCTGGCGGCGTGCTTCCCGCCGGCCGACCCGCTCGGAGGGGGCCTCGCCGGAATCGTCGCAGCGAGCCGTCCCGGGGTGCGTCAGCCCGCATACGATTGACAGTGCGGCAGCCGTGATGGTTGGTGCAAGTCGTGTGGTCATCGTGTGGTGCCCGTGAGGAGTCCAATGGTGGGACGACCGAAGGGGGGAGAGATCCGGTCGCGGGTGGTGGTGGGATGGCCTGTGAGCGGCGTCTGACTCACAGCAGTGCGCAGCTCCCCCGCAGTTTCGTCCAGTAACAGAGTGGCCGGACGCGCCCGGGTTTCAGATTTTCGACCGGATTTTGCGGAATCCCGTCAGAACCTTCCACGCCAGCAGGACGTTGAAGGTCCACAACAGCCATTCCAGGCTGCCCGGCCAGGCGTACGTCTCGACCAGCAGCCAGCCGTACATGATGAACCGCGGCCGCACGAGCCACGAGTACGGCACCGCCAGGGCGTTGCGGATCATCGCGAAGGCGACCACCAGCGTGTAGAGGAACACATACGCACCGCCCGGGACGATTCCCACGACGCCGGTCGCCATCAGCGTAATCGTCACGCCGGTCACGACAATCTGGTCGGCCATCGAATCGGTAAACGATCCCCGGCGGGAGGCGACGTTCGTAAAGCGGGCCAGCGGCCCATCCAGACCGTCGAGCAGCACATGCACGAGCAGGGCGACCATCGCGGCCGGTCTGCTGACCAGCCAGAGCGGACAAAAGGCGAGTCCGGCGAGCAGCGACAGGAGCGTCAGGTCGTTGGGAGTGACCTGGACGCGGACGAGCGACCGGAGCAGCGGTGCGAGCGCCTGCTCCCGCCAGCGCTGCGTGGCGAGCATCCAGTCCCGTTCGCCTGCCGAGTAGCAGTCCGCCTTCAGCTCGTCAGTCGTCATCGGCTTGCCTTTCGGTTCCGGAGGCCCGGCACCGCAGCGATTCGGGTGGGGCACGATGCACTATAGCCGGAGGGTGGCGAGCGGGGAAAGAGCCACTCTGGGGGCACGATGTTCCCTGTGACCGATCGCGGGGGGGCTGCGTTGGGGGCCGATGGGACGGCGGGAGCAGCGAAACGCAGTGAGGCTGGTGGTCGGTTGCAGCTGCAGTGTGAGATCAGGCGTCAGCGCCGTCTCGGTCGAGCGTCTCGATGACGGAGCGGGCCCAGGCTGTTACCCGTTCCACATAGGCAGCGGCGCTGGCATCCGACTCGAGGACGTCCGTCACCGTTATGGGCCAGGTTTCAACCCGCCACCGGGGTACCGGATCCCACGTCCGTCGAGTGATCCGCCCTGCCAGTCCGGCCGCATGCCGTGCCCGTCGCCGCAGTCCGTCGATTGTCGCACGGCCGTTCAAGGCGTCGGCAACGGCACTGCGGAGTCCGATGAGGGCGTCGGCTGTGTAGTTCATGCTGCGGGGATGCTGCAGGCCATACGTTGCGACAGCGTAGAAGTGAGCCAGCAGACCCGGGCCGCCGGGGATTTGCCACTCCAGCAGCAGCAGGGCGTGGAAGTGGTCCCGGCACGATCCGCCCTCAGGGAGCGTCGTGCCGCACTCAGGGCAGGTGTCCACCATCATAATTCCCTTCATCGACGCTGTCCGAACTGTTCCAGAACTCTTTGCGCATCATGTGCCGGCAACACATGTGCGGTCGGATTGAAGTCAGAAATGCTTCACAAGGCAGATCGTATCGGTGAGGTAACTCGTTGTCATACATGTGTCTGGTGTGGCGGTGGCCTGCGCCTGTGCGTCCACTGGCGACATCACTCCGGAGTCGATGCACTGAGCCCGCCGGCCGACGGTTCGCATGTGCAGGGCAGAGGTAACGAAAACCGACTCGAACAGGTGCGTCCGTTGAAGCCAGACGTGCGCGACTGCTAGCCATCGGAGATCTTTCCCGTGGATCGCTTTTCAATCAGGAGGTGATACCGGACCGCCAGTGCCTGAATCGATTCCGAGTCCTGCACGCCAGATCGCAGATTTGGAGGAATCGCCTGATCGCCGTGGATCGCTCCCGCCAGCGCGCCCACTATGGCACCCAGCGTGTCGACATCGCCGCCAAGCCGCACGGCAGCCGTGACCGCATCGACCCACGAGTCCCGGTATCGGAGGACGCAGTCGAGCGCAGCGAGCACTGTCGGAATCACGAACGGCGAGATGATCGGTGCCGCGAATTCGGCGGAAGGCTGTCCGGCGGCAGCGATGAACTGTCGGCAGTCCGGCGACCGCATCCGGTTCGGCAAGGCGCGGATCAGTTCCGACAGTTCAGCGTTGATGTCGCTGATTGAAGAGGCTAGCGCATCACACAGATCGGCGGCATCGATGGTGGGCTCGGACACAAGCAGGTTCGCGGCCAGCGCAATGGCGACTCCACCGGCGACGCTGCGCGGATCCTGGTGTGTGAGCCGGGAAACGTCTGCGACGGCTGTAACCAGCGAGTCGCGATCGGCACCAAACCACAGGCCGAGGGGTGCCGTCCGCATCGCCGTGCCGTTGCCCGCCTGACCGACTGGCGCGCCCATGTCGTGATGGTCGCCCGTTGCGAGATACCGTTCCGCGGCCTGAGTGCACGCTCCACCGGGGCCGATGACGGAGTGATGTCGCCAGAGTTCGGCGATCGATCGGGCAATATCGGGAATGACCACGTCGCCGTTCTCGACAATCGACTGGATGGTCGCAATCGTCAGCTGCGTGTCGTCTGTATACTGGCCGGACGGGTACCCGTGATACTCGTGGAATGATGCGACAAGAGACTCTGGCGACGGGATATCATCCGACCAGAGCCCCTCGAACGGCGCTCCCATCGCGTCGCCGATGGCACCGCCAAGCAGCGTTCCGACGACGATCGAGCGGGACGGCGGCCAGTACCCCATGTTCAGTTCCGGTTGCGTCAGGAATCGGTGGCCCGAAGCGGAATCAGCCCGGGCAGGTCGCGTTCCACCATACGCGGGGCGTGGGTGCGCTGGATAGTGCTGGCTCCACGACAGGAACGCGCCAGATGTGTGCCGAACGCACTCACGGCGTCGGGTTATTGCCCGACTCTGGTGGTGCGAGGCTCGGATCGGTAGCGCCACTTGGAGTGGATCGCCTCGGTCGTCTGCTGCTGCTGCTCGGGGGCCGGCCGCGCCGTCAACTGAGGCTTCGACCATGTGAGATTGAGATCGGCGAGGAGATTCTCATCCAGAGAGCTCAGCAGGTCGGCCCGGCGTGCGGGCGATGCGTACTCGACAAACCTGCTGCCGCAGAAAATCGTGAACTCGACATCGTCCCGCCGGGGGCGGTGTACGTCGTAGCCGGCGATGGCGTTGGCGGTCCAGCTCACGGCATCATCCGCGACCTGCGTCCGGTCATCGGCTTCCATCAACTGCAGCAGTCGGGTACTCAACTCGCGATTGAGACTCAATCGGGTGCGTTCGGTCGGAAGCCAGAGGTCGCAGGCGTCGTCATCGGCCCGGGCAAGTGCATCACGTGCCTGGTCGAGTTGCTCGATCGCTGCAAAGGCGGCCGCAGCCCGGTACAGCATACGGGTCCGTCGCTTTGACCAGTGATTCGAAGCCTGCGCATCGCTGGCAACATTCGCGGCATACTCTGCGGCGCGAAGGTAGCTTTCGGCGGCCAGACGCGTCATCTCGCTGTCGCTGATGTCGAGCTGGACGTCCGCCATTCGTTCGTACGCATTGAAGATGCGGCCCCTCAGCTCCTCCAGACGCCGGTCGGAAAGCAGTCGCAGTTCGGGATGGTCGGGACTGAATGCGGCATCGTGGATGTGCTGCATTGTTGCGACGAGATCGTTGAACGCGGCAACCGCCTGATCGGCATCTCGTGTTGCATAGTAGTCGGCGAGAATCCGGCCGTGCCGTGCGTGGAGCCATTCGTTCAGAAAACTCAGGTCGTTCTTTGCGATTCCGCCCAGCATTGTCACTGCGGAATCAAACTGAGGGAGGGCCGCGGAGTTGTCCCAGCGATCCATCTTGAACCAGGCGAGTCGCAATCGATAGATCGCCAGGAGCCCGGTCAGTTCGTCTTCGGGCTCGATCAGCCGGATCGCCTGCTCGATGTGATCGACGGCTCCTTCGTGATCGCAATGCCGCCTGACCTCGGCGAGTGCCGCATGCAGCTCACTGAGCACCCAGACCGGCACTGTCGTGGTGGAGCCCGAGCCGTCGCCGGCCTGTTGCAGTGCATTGCCGAGGACGTCCGCCGCCTCGCCACGTTCGTCAATCGACCAGAGGCAGGACCCGTAGTCGAGCATCGCGAGCAGGTACGGCAGGGAGTTGGCGGTTTCCATGCTGAGGCGTTTATAGCAGGTGGCGGCATTCTCGAAGGCGTTGCGGAACAGCTGCATCTGTTCGTCGCGATTGCCGTCTTCGTGCATGAACTGGCAGTGCATCAGCCCCTTGACGTGCCAGAAGATTGCGTCGTCTTCGAGCTCCGAGGAGATTTCATCCAGACTGTCCCCCAGCGTGGCCAGGGCGGCCCGAAACTTCTGCGGGCCCTGACGGTGTGGATCGAGCCGCCGCAGCTTGTTCTGCACCAGCAGGGCATGCTGGATCGAGGAATCGAAGTCCTCGCTGGCGAGCGTGCCCAGCAGCGCACTGAGAACGGAGCCGGAGTCCCGGCGGCGGAACGAGAGCCGCGTCGCTTCTGCCAGCTGTGAAAACTGGACCGCCTGCCGCGATGTGATCAGTCGCTGCCGGGCCAGCTTTTCCCGCAGCTCCGAGTTCTCTTGCGCGGCCACCGCGGCATCGGCTTTGAGATCGGAGTTTTTTGTTTGCAGGTAGAGCAACGTGAACAGTGCGATGATCAGCAGTGGGACCGCCGTGTAGGCGGCAAGCTTGGCCGGGGAGGCGAAGTTCAGAACCGTGTACCAGAGTCGCTGTCTCCAGCTCGGATGCTTCGGACGTTCGTCGATCTCCCGGATGGGCGCATTCCCGTCCGTCAGAAGTTCAATCCAGTGATCCTCCATGAACGAACCCTGGAAGTAGTCGCCGTGGCCGAAGTCGTGATAGCGGTTCAAAAAGCGATCGGTGCTTCCACCGGGAAATCCCACCTTGCCGGCCATCCCCGTACCGAACACAAAAAACTGACTTGCGACGAGCGGCAGGTCCTGGATGCCGCACTCGTTGATGACGCGGCGAATACGGTTCTTCAGCAGGGACCCCCAGCGGAAACTGGTCGGCAGCACGCTGCCGCACAGGATCAGATTGCGGACACGGATCGTGCAGTCCGAGGGGAGCGTCTTGACGGCCATGGTGGCGATCAAAGTCCCGAAGCTGTGGGCGACGAGGTCGATCTCCTGGCCAGGCTCGGTGTTCTCGACGAGCCACTCGCGGAAACGATTGACGACGCTGTTTCGTGCAAACGGAATACAGAACGAGATGATGTCGAACCACCCGGTGTCGTACGCGACATACCGGAGGTCCGGATCCCGTTGTTTGAGGAGGCGTCCAAGTCGTTCCTGCCAGAGACCGAGGTCACGGATTCCGCGAACAGAGATGACCACGTGCGGCGCGCCTGATGAGTTGGTGTCCATCGCAATCTCCTTTCGGTCGTGCACCGAAAGCAAAGGACCGCGGCGCGGCCGGTCTGACCGGGCCGGGGCGTGAGCTGCGCATCATGCAGGAAGAATGCGGAATCCTGCCGCAAACAGGAGCTTTCATGACGGGGCGTCGCCGAGGATGAAAACGGGAGCGTGGTGCCATGGCCTCGCCGCGCAGCGGAGTGGCCATGCCGCTTTCCTCAAGCCTTTCGAACCACGCCCATCACTCTGCTCCGCTTCGTTCCGGGACGTGCCACCCACCTTCACTTTCACAGGAGTCTGTGTGCAGGCGAGTGATCGTCTTCGATGCGTGTCCCGGTCGGAGTGTTCAGTCGGAAGCGAATCTGGCAACACACGCGCGGCGTCTGCTCCCGTCAACAAGTGGAGCGTGACGACGCGATTCGAAGTGGAGAACTCTGTGGGAGAACTGATCTGCAGCAAGGTAACCGCCGCACGTCCGGTTCACGTGACATGCGATATGCAGACTGTCGTTGTGGTAGGAGACGAGATGGCGGACGGGCCGGCGCCGGTCCGCTCTTGCGGTGTGCCGTACCTGGTGCCCATATGAGTCAACGCCCGGCACCGGTGTCTCTTCACCAGAACTCGGTGATTTTGCGTGGTTTGCCTGTGGCCGTTGCGGAGTCGCTCCGTTCTTTCCCTCAGATGCCGGTCGGCATGGCGGCGCGGAGGGTCCGTGCCGCCACTCCGTCGATCGGGAGGTGCCGCACCACTGTCCCCGGCTGAGGATGTTGTCATGGCTGTCATACGCGTCGCGCTGCTGGTCCTGCTTGTGGGAGGGATGTCCGTTCAGGCGGGAGACTGGCCGCGGTTTCGCGGGCCGAACGGATCCGGAGTCAGTCCCGACTCGTCGGCTCCGCCCACCGAATGGAGCCCCGACGAGAACATCCGCTGGAAAGTCGAACTTCCCGGTCCGGGGGTCTCCAGCCCGATCGTGGTCGGCGACCGCGTGTTTGTGACCTGCTACTCCGGCTATGGCATCGAACGGGGCAACCCGGGCGAGATGCGGGATCTGAAGCGGCACCTGGTCTGCGTCGACGCCGGGACAGGGGAGGTCGTCTGGTCCCGTGCCGTCGATCCGATCCTGCCCGAAGACCCGTTCTCCGGCATCGGCGTCACCGCCCACGGATATGCGTCTCACACGCCGGTTTCGGACGGCGAGCGCGTGTACGTCTTCTTCGGAAAGACCGGGGCACTTGCGTTCGATATGGACGGGAACCAGCTCTGGCACACCGAACTCGGCACCGAGTCCGATCCCTGGTCGTGGGGCTCATCATCCAGTCCGATCCTCTACGGCAACCTGCTGATCGTAACGGCGTCGGCCGAAAGCCAGGCGCTCGTCGGTCTCAACAGGGAAACCGGCGAGGAAGTCTGGCGGCAGGAAGCGACCGGTCTCGATGGCGTGTGGGGCACGCCGGCCCTGGTGACGGTCTCAGAAGACCGGACCGACCTGGTTCTCGGCGTCCCCGGCGAAGTCTGGGCGTTCAATCCCGAGAACGGAAAACTCCGCTGGTACGCCGAGGGGATCGCGACCGACCAGTATCACTCCAGCGTGATTGTCGACCGCGACGTCGTCTATTCGATCGAAGGCCGGAGCGGCGGATCGGTGGCGGTGAGAGCGGGCGGAAAGGGAGACGTCACCGACTCGCACGTGCTCTGGACCGGATCCGACACCGGCCGCTTCGGCACGCCGGTCATCCATGACGGACGGATCTACCACATCTCCAACGGCGTCGCGAAGGTCCTCGATGCGAAGACGGGCGATCGCATCCAGCAGCTGCGTCTGCAGGGAGCGAGCGGCGGGGACGACTCCGAACGTGGTGGACGTGGCGGTCCCGGTCGGGGCGGCTTCGGTCGGCGGGGTGGCGGCGGCGGACGTGGCGGCGATTACTCCTCACCCGTTCTGGCCGGAGGATACCTCTACTACGTCAAGGCGTCCGGGGAAACGCACGTACTGAAGGCCGGCGAGACGCTCGAGTCCGTTGCCGTCAATCAGACAAGTGACGGAGACGGGGAATCGTTTGGCGGAACGCCGGCGGTCAGCAACGGCTGTCTGTACCTGAGGTCCAACCGTAACCTGTACTGCATCGGTGACGGAGAGCGACAGGCGGCCCCCGCCGCAGTGTGTGCCGGGGGCCGATTCGACATCTGGAGGATCGCCGATGAATACATTCGACCGACTTTGTGCCGGCACCGCGTTTCTGCTGGGAATCACTCTGCTGATTCTGGGGGGGATCGGCCTCTTCATGGGATGCAGCGCCCACTTCACGTTGCCCCCGGTGCTGGGAATCCTTCCGGCATTCGTCGGCTGGGGCGTTGTCCGCGCGGTCTACGTGGCGTGGAACGTGCGGACAACGTGGGGGGAGGACCTGCCGCTGGAGACGCCATTTGAGGACTGAGGGTTCTCTGGAGCCGACCGGTTATTCTTCCGGAGCTGGTACACGTTCGTAGGTCGTTTCGACCGCTTTGGCTTCCTCTCCCTCGGGAGAGATGTTCCAGGCGGTGATGGTCAGGTGATCGGGATCGGTCAGTTCGTATTCGGTCCGCCAGGACCAGGCCGGCTGGCCGGGGCCCGTGTCATACTGGCCGACGACGCTGAAGCCGCTCGCAGTCGCTGCGCCTTCCGAGAACATGATTGCGTAGTTCATGTGGAAGTCATCGATCCAGCTCGCCTGAAAGACACTGCGGATCGGATTGAACGCGATCGTTTCTTCACCCGTGCGGGACTGCCCCTTGAGGGCCCCGGCATAGGTGTGGCGGACGAACCTGCCACCGACGATTGTTTTGAACGTCCCGGTCACCGGGGATTCATCCGCCAGTTTGTCGGGCTCGAACCAGGTGCGGCAGATTCCCTTCCAGTCACCTTCAAGAGACTTAAGGAACTCAGCAGGCATGATCGTCTCTCCTGTTGGGGGAATCCGTCGACCGGGCTGCAGCGAGGTCGCGGGCGAGGAGGATCACCAGACCGGCGACGTCCGCAAACGGTGCCATGCGAGTGCTTGGATGGTGTCGTCGGTGAGAAGGTGAACGGCGACGGACTTCAGTCTGAACCGTTGTGACGGGCAGAACAAGCCGATTTCCGCGTGGCACTGTCTCAATGGTTTGCAGTGGCGTATTCTGACTGACTCTGACTGGACCGTGGTTGCGGCGCACTGGTATGTGCAGCCGCGATCGGTGCCCGCCTGTTCGCCCTCGCAGGATGATTCGCCATGTCACGGATGCTGTCGCTGCCTGCCGGTTGCCGCCGGCTGATCCTCTCTGCCGTCGCCATCGGCTGCATTGCGTCTTCTCCAGCCATCGCCGCCGAACCGGACGTGGCGTGGCTCGACGACGTGGTGATCCCGGTCCGGACGATCGATCCGCGGGATGAGGATTTCAGCGACCTGATGCCGCTGGTCGAGAAGATCGGCTCGGCCCGCGTGGTGGCACTGGGCGAACAGACGCACGGGGACGGTGCGGCACTGGTGGCGAAGCACCGGCTGGTGCGGTTTCTGCATCAGAAGATGGGCTTCGACGTGCTGGCGTGGGAGTCGGGCCTGTTTGACTGCCGCGAGATGGACAGGGCCCTGCTCGCTGCCGAGGCGACGCCCGATGTGGTCGAGAAGGGAATCTTTCCCATCTGGGGGTTCAGCGGGCATGTGAAGCCGGTCTTCGACTACGCGGCGTCGACGCTCGGGAGCGGGCGGCGGCTCGAGATGGCCGGGTTCGACTGTCAGTTCTCTTCGGGCCAGTCGGCTGAGCGGTTTCCGGCGGTCGTGGGCGCCTTCTTCGATCGCATCGATCCCGAACTGCTCTCTGAAGAAGACCGGCAGCGCCTGGTTGCTGTGACCGCAGGCGCGCAGACCGATGCCGACGCAGCACAACAGTTCCTCGCGTCGCTGATCGATCGCATCGACAAGCACGCTGACCGGGCCGCACAGGTCTACAATCCGCGCGAGATCGCGTTCACCCGGCGGATCATCGAGAATCTGCGCACGTACGATCAGGTGCGCCGACAACCACTCACGCTCGATCCGGCACGGACGAACCTGCGGGACCGGATGATGGCAGAGAATCTTGCCTGGCTGGCCCGCGAATACTATCCGGATCGCAAGATCATCGTCTGGGCGGCCAGCTTCCATCTGATGCGCAATGCCCCCGCCGTCGAAGTCGTCGACGGTTCGATCGACTATTCCGAAACGAAGCCGATGGGAGAAGTCGCCCGCGAACTGCTGGGAGACGACTGGTACAGCGTGATGTTCGTGGCGAACCGCGGGGCGTCTGGTACGCCCTTTTCGGAGAAGGCCCGCGAGCTGTCAGCGCCGCCGGCAGGCAGCCTCGATGTCCTGCTGGAGAAAAAGGACCGCCCGCTCGCGTTTGTCGACTTCCGGTCGCTGCCGGAGGAGCATCCGTTGCGTGAGGAGATGGTCGCCCGGCCACTTGGGTACGCGGCGATGAAGACCGTCTGGCCCGATGTCTTCGATGGCGTGTTCTATACCGAGACGATGTTCCCTTCGACGATGGATGGAGAGCTGCCGGAACCGTTCCGCACAGCCGCTCCGGTCGACACCGAATCGCCGGTCGCGGTCGAGCTCGAGGAATTCCGGGAGATTGTCGCCGGTTTCGGGCTTGGTTTCGAGTCCGTCTTTCCCAGGTCTTCGTGGAAACACTTTGACGCGTCTCGACTGGAGGGGTTGCCTGCCGGTGCCTGGCCGCGCGTTCTCGGCTGGATGGAGACGGACCCGAATTCCTATCGCGAGGTGAATACCGCCCTGCTGCACCGCGGGCAGAAGGTGACCGGTGCGACGGTCTGGCCGTCGCCGGTCAATCGTGCCCTTCGCACGGACGGCTATGTGACACTGCTGATGCTGGACGGCGTGACGCCCGAGGGGAGTGCGACTCTCGACAGCTACGGGACGGTCTTCTGCAACGGGGACATGCAGGGGAAAATGTTCTTCGACAGCTATGCCACTGCGGTTGTCACGGGCGAGGTCACCGGCAGTGTCCGGAGCGAGTCGTACTTCAATCTCGTTGTGCAGGGGACGCACCGCGGCCGGATCGTCGCCAAATCGTCCGCGATGATCTATCTGATGGGGGGATTCGACGGCGACGTCGAACTGAACCACGGCAAACTCTACATCGCCGGCAAAACAAAGCAGGCCGATCTCAAACGGGTCACCGGCACCGGCAAGGTTTATCTGCTGTCTTCGGACCTTAAGCCGGGCGTGCACAAAATCGGCGACCTGGAAGTGACGGTCGGCGGAACCCCCTCCGAGTAAACAGCCCTGCTCAGTCGCGGTGTTCGCCGGCGATGCGGCGGTTCTCGATCCCCAGGTGCGTCTCGACCAGGTGTTCGACGGCGCGGGAGATATCCAGTTCGCTGTTCTTGGGCAGCAACGTGACTTCCTGCCCCGACTTCAGTCTCGCCAGCAGCGGGTACTGGTGGGACGTGCCGTTCTTGCTGTGGTGCCGTTCGTGCTTGACGTAGAGCTGGTCGATGTCGTCGACAGGAATCGTCCGGTTGCCCGGTGCCGGGATCGGACCATGCTGAATCGACATGTTGCCGTACGAAACGCGGATGACCGTTCTGTTGAACAGCATCACCAGGCAGCCATAGAGCAGGCCAAGGCCGACGGCGACGTGCGCGATCGGAAAGACGAGCATGATGAATTTGAACGCTCCCGGCGGACCGTTTTCTGACATGGCGATCGAGTACCAGCCGATCAGGAAGGCGTTCCACGCGATACAGAACGGGATCAGAAACAGCACGCTCCAGTTGAACCACCGCCAGGCGATCCGCAGATCGCTGCCGAGTTCCTCGACCTCGATCTTTTCGGGAATCGCGACGGCCGCCTGTGGTTCATCGGTGTACGACTCGGCAGGCTCGTCCCGTGCCGGCGTGTGCGGTCGGGAGACCGGCGTGCCGCAAAACTGGCAGTAGAACTGTCCGCGTCCCTCCGGCGGCGTGAGGGGCGCATCGCAGCAGGGGCATTTGAGCGGGGTGAGCTGGGCCATGGTGTCGCGTGTTGTTCGGGCATGGGAGGCTGATGTCGGCAGTGTACTGCAGAACCGTGCTGTTGCCGAGATGCAGCATGCCCAGCCCGGACTGCGGCCCGGCATCAGGACGCCGCTTGTTGTGCCACTCTCTGATACGGCTTACTCCGCCGCGGTGACCGCACCAATCTGCTCCAGCAGGTCCGCGATCTCCCGGTGGGCCGAGTGGGACTGCGAGATGATCAGCATGCCCGGCAGCACCTCGATCGTCGCGGTCGGCGGATCGGCGTAGTGCATCATCTCGGCAAAGTTGATCATCGCGTGTGCCGCAGCAATCGTCCCGGACGAAATGAGCGAGCCGAGCGCCTTGATCGACAGCCAGGATGCCTCCGGCGGGACGATCGTCGTCCTGGAGTCGTCCTGGGGCGTCGCGGAAGTCCCCTCGGATGCGGCCTGTACCACGCTGGTGCCGATCACATTGCTCGTCACCAGTTCCGGCACATTCGTGATCGACGGCAGCATGGCCCCCGGCGGAATGTCGATTTCGACGCGGTTCACCACTTCCTCGATCTGGTCCCGCCAGCTCCAGGGGCGGATCGTGCGGCGGACGACCTCGGCCAGTTCCTCCGGCGTGAAATCGCCGCCGGCCGGCACGCGGTAGACGCGGGCGATCTTGTGCAGATTGGTCTGGGCCTCGGTCGTGATGTAAACCCCGTCCTCGCCGATCAGGAGATCCCAGTCGTAAGCGTGCGTGTACGTCACCGGGAAGGAGGCCATTTCTCCCATGTCGAGCGGCGTGGGAATCTGCGCGATGACCGCCCGCAACACGTCCTCGACCGTCAGGTCTCCATGGAGCGTTGTCGTGGAGACCGAGTGGCTGCGGAACACCTCGTCACACCGACTGATCCCCTGGGCGGACGGTTCACTGTCGGACGGACTCTCCTGAGCCTGCGGCGTGACCGGCTGCGGCGTGACCGGTTGCGGTGTGACCGGTTGCGGTGTGACCGGTTGCGGTGTGACCGGTTCCGGTGTCGGCGGGGCGGGAACAACCGGTGTTACGTTCTCGGCCCCCTGGATCACGACCGGAGTGGTAAGGTTGGCCGGAACGGCCGGGCTCACAGACCCGTTCGTTACCGGAGTTGAGGTCGTTGCCACGGCGGGGGCCGCAGCGTATGTCGGCGTGGGAGGGGGGGAGAAGTACTGGACGTTCTGTGGCACAACCACTCCGGGAACGGTCGACGCGACGCCGCCATAGGTCTGGGACGAGCCGCTTTCGTCAAAGCCGTTCAGACACAACGCTGTCAGCATTGCGGTGCCACGGAACAGTTGCACCCGCAGACCGTGCTGCTCCTGGATCTGTGTGAGGATCTCGCCCACCGTGATCGACTCGCGTCCCTCGATGTCGATCCGGGCTGTTTCCTGCAGCCGCTGTTCGACGCTCTTCTGTTTTGCCGAGAGGGACGTCTGCGTCGGCCGCTGTTGGCCGGATGCAGCAGAGACGAGAAGCAGCAGGACGGCCGTCACGCAGGCAGTGAGAGAGCGCATGCATCCCTCCTTGTGTCGAAAGAGTCGATCCGTCAGACCGGCACACCAGAAGTGCCAGAGCCCATAGGGCAATGAGCGTACCCGCCCGGATGGCCCGGGGCAATTGCGGGTTTGGAATTCGAGCTCTTTCAACGAAAGCCGCAGCGTCGACCACACGCCTCGTCCGGTCCGACTGCTGCAGGGAATGCGTCCCGATCGAACGCCAATCCCTATGGAACTGCGGGGCTTTCAGACACAGCGGGCCGGATCTGCTGCAATGCCGCCGATGCTGCTTCGCCGACCGAGCCGGGGCGTTCAAACGCGATCTGTTGCAGACGCGGAACTGCCGGCTCGGCTGCAGGACCGATCCGGCCAAGCAGTTCCACGACCGGCAGGACGACATCCGTTTCCTGGTCGTCGAGAGCGGCGGCAAGCTGCGGGACGTGGTCGGCCGCTTCCGGACCGAAGAATGCCAGGTTGCCTGCCGCCATCTTCCGCAGCTCCGGATCGCTCGACTGCAAAAGCTGCGTAAGGACCGGAATTGCCGTCTCCGCCTGACCGGGAATCTGCGTGAGGGCCGCGGCCGCGTTGGCGCGGACGAACTCGGAGGAATCGTCCAGCACCGTCTTGAGTTGAGGAACGGCGGCTTCGGCCTGCGGCCCGATCAGTGCCAGGATCATCGTCGCCATCTCGCGACGCAGCGGATTGGCAGCACTGAGCGCCTCTGCGAGTGTCGGGACCGCAGCCGGACCGAGATCGAGCAGCGTCTGCTGTGCCGTGTCCCACGCGGTCAGGTCGTCGCCGGGCGAGACCAGTCGGTCGAGGGCTTCGTCCGCCTTGCGACGATCTTCCAGTGAGACGAGCGGAGCGGATTCGGCCTTTGCGGCGTCACTGATCTTCGCCGGTTCCGCCAGTTCCGATGGGACCGTGGCGGCGACCGGCTTCTCCGGTTGCTGTGTATCTGCCGCAGAGGACTCAGTTTTCGAAGGGGCCGCCGGCTTTGCAGATTGCGCACTCTCCGTGCCCGGTGGGGCGGGTTCGCTGCCGCACCCGGCGAGCAGGCAACCGGTGGCGGTCAGGCAACCGCCGGCAAACCGAACCATCCAGCGAGACGTTCCTGTCCCTCGGTCAGTCATCACAACTCCTTACCGCTTGCAGCGTTGAGCATCATGATCTTCTGCCAGATCTTCCGGGAGAGTCCGCTGGTGAGCGTCTCGATGTCATTGACGGCTGCGACCGCCTGCGGGTCTTCGAACCTCTGGACGTACAGGGCGGCCACTTTCCCGGTCAGAGCCAGCATTTCACTGCAGTAATCAAGGTATCGGTTCAGCTCGAAGCGGGTCATGGTTGTTTTCGGCGAGGAGGCGGTCGCCGGCCCCTTCGCGAGGACCCGCTCGGGATCCTTGGTCAGCTGGTGCATGTCGATAATGTGCGAGAGCGACCGGAGTTCGTGAATCGCCTTGAGGGCCTTCAGCCGCTTCAAGCGATTCTCCAGCGTCACCAGAAAGAAGATCGACGCACCGATCAGCACGATATCGTTCAGACCGGCTTCGAGGACCTGGATCAGCTCGGCGACCGTCATTCGTTCACCGGCTTCGACGAATTCGCCCGCCTGATAGACGGTGGCGGCGAAGGTGCCTGCGATTCCCAGGATGACCGCGGCCGTGACGACCCGTACCCACAGGATCGGCCGCGCAATCTCCTGCGAGCGGATGTGGGCCTGCTCGGCGATGGCCTGCAGTCGGGCACCGACCTCGTTCAGGCCGGCCTTGGGGAACCGCTCCCGGACGCGGCGGCAGAGACGTTCCGTCGTCTCGATAATGCGGGATGAGTCGAGTTGTGTCGGTTGCATCAGCTCCTCTCGGCATTGTGCAATCGGGGCGACTCTGCTGCCGATGCCAACGTTTTGCGGCCGGTTGCGGCTCAGGCGATTCTGAGCGATGACCGGCAACGGATGCGGATCGGGTGGAGGCCGGCGTCAAACCGGCGTTCGAGCCCGTCCGCGGGACCGCTATAATCGGCAGCGCTCCATCCGGCAAGACGACTTCTGTCGAGGAAACCCGTCATGTCCCCCGACCGAACTCTCCATACCACCGGACGTTGTGCCGGCCTGTTCCTCCTGACGCTGCTGGCCGTTCTGCACGGTCCGGGTGGGGCGGCACACGCCCAGCGGCGGGACCCGTATCGCGACGCCCGGCTGCGGATGGTCGCCGAAGACATCGCCGCCGAAGGCGTCCGCAACCCCCGTGTGCTCGAATCGATGCGGACCGTTCCCCGGCATCTGTTCGTCCGACCGAATCTGCGGCATCTGGCGTACTTCGACCAGGCCCTCGACATCGGATACAAGCAGACGATCTCTCCCCCGTTCGTCGTCGCCTACATGACCGAGGTCATCGATCCTCAACCGGAAGACCGCGTGCTCGAAATCGGCACCGGCAGTGGCTACCAGGCGGCCGTCCTCTCCGGGCTGGTCAAGGACGTCTACACCATCGAGATCGTGGAACAGCTCGGAAAGCGGGCGGCGAGCCTCCTCAAACGGCTGGATTACGACAATGTTCACGCGAAGGTGGGCGACGGCTATCTGGGATGGCCGGAACACGCGCCGTTCGACAAGATCATCGTCACCTGCTCCCCCGAAGACATCCCCACGCCGCTGGTCGAACAGCTGCGTGAGGGGGGCCGGATGATCATCCCGCTCGGCGAACGCTATCAGCAGGTCTTCCATCTGCTCGAGAAGCGGGACGGCAAGCTGGTCGAAACGAAGCTGCTGCCCACCCTCTTCGTTCCGATGACCGGCAAGTCGGAAGAACTCCGCGAGGTCAAACCGGACCCCGCGCGGCCCCGGCTGGTCAACGGCGGTTTCGAGGAACTGCTCGATGAGACCGGTCGGGCCGTCGGCTGGCATTATCAGCGACGCAGTCGCATCGTCGACGAGCAGGCTCCCGAAGGTCGGAACTACATCTGCTTCGAGAATGTCGCCCCCGGACGCTCGGCCCACATGCTGCAGGGGATGGCTCTGGACGGTTCGGTCGTGTCGGCGATCCGGCTCAGCTTCTGGATGCAGTTGTCCGATGTCATGCCGGGACCGGAGTCCTACGAGAAGCCGGCTCTGTACCTGCACTTTTTCGACGCCCAGCGACGGCCTCTGGGACAGAAGGTCATCGGGCCCTGGCTGGATGATGTGTCCCAGTGGCGGCAGGTGGAAACGACCGTCGCCATCCCCGTCCGTACCCGGGAGATGATCGTGCAGGTCGGCCTCAATGGAGCGACCGGGACACTCTGCATCGACAATGTCATGCTCACGCCGATTTCGAAGTAAGTGCAATGTGCCGGGCGAACCGGAGACAGCCGTGCGGGCTGTTCTCGTGTACACTGCTGAGTGACCGGCTGTTGTCAGGCCACTGACGGCTGGCCCGCCAGTGCGAACGTGATCCGATGCACACGCTTGCCTCGACGGGCAGGCATGTGACGCGGCTGTCCCTCGGACCTCACCACTCGAGCCTCGAGCCTGCCTCCGCCCCTTGTCGAACCGCCGGTTGCCCGCGAAGATCGCAGAGGTTCCCCCGACATCAGAGAGTTTCTGCAGGAAGTATCTGACGTGAGTATCGACGATCTCCGCACCCGTCAGTTGGCACAGTCCGCCCGCTGGGAGGGCGAGCGCACTGCGGCCCCGGCCGACTTCGGTTCTCCGGCCGACGAGTACCGTGCCGCCACGACCGCCGCCGCTCTGTTCGACCTGACCGGCCGGACGCACATCGAGCTGACCGGAGGGGACCGGGCGACGTTTCTGCACAACTTCTGCTCGAACGACATCAAAAAGCTCGCTGCCGGCCAGGGCTGCGAAGCGTTCGTGACAAACATCAAGGGGCGGGTTCTCGGGCACGTGTTCGTCTTCGCGACGGAGACGTCGCTGTGGCTCGATGCGGACCCCGGCTGCGGCAACGACCTGGTCGCCCATCTCGACAAGTACCTCATCGTCGAAGACGTGGAGATCCACCATCGGTCCGACGAACTTGAGGAACTCCTCTGTGTCGGTCCCGAAGCAGGCGGACTTCTCGGCGAACTGCTGAATATCGATGCTGCGGGAATGCCGGCGTATGGCGTCGCCCGGGCCGAAGTCGATGGTCACCCGGTACAGATTCGGCGGACCCCCTGGACGGGGCATCCGGAGTGGGCGCTGGTTGCTCCCGTGGTGGCACTGCCGGGGTTGTGGGATCAGCTGACCGGGAGTGGTTGCCAGCCGGCGGGAGCACTCGCCTTTGACGCCCTGCGGATCGAAGCTGGAACGCCGCGGTACGGCATCGACATCTCCGAAGACAACATTGCCCAGGAGGCGAACCGGACAGAGCGGGCGATCAGCTTCACCAAGGGGTGCTACCTGGGGCAGGAGCCGATCGCCCGGCTGGATGCTCTGGGACACGTCAACAAACTGCTCTGCGTGCTGCAGGTCGACAGTGATCAGATTCCTCCGGCCGGCGCGACGGTGATGGATGACGCCGGCAACGAGATCGGCCGGGTCACCTCGGCGGCCCTCTCGCCGGGAGCGGGCCAGGCGGTGGCGCTGGCGATCGTGAAGGCGAGCCACGCGAAGCCGGAGACCGCGGTGTCGGTGCGCGGTGAGGGAGATCAGTCACACGCGGCACGGGTGTGCGAGCAGCGAACGAGCGCGTCGGGTGGGTGAGCGACGCGTAAGCCGCCAGCGATTCGGACTCACCTGCAGAGATGGGTTTGCAGGTCGATACGCGGCAACTGCAGAATAGATGGATCCACCAGGTCGTGTCGGATCCAGGTTCCTTCAGAGGACGCTGCAGCAGATGACGTGGAGACATCCCTGATGTCGTCGAAGAATGCTCTGGTTGTTCCGTACCCGCTGGCGATGCTGGTGTGCGACAACATCTGGCAGGATCCCTACACGCACAAGTTCACGATCATCGGAACGTTCAATGCGCTCGGCGGGAAGAACTTTCCCCTGAAGGTTCCCGTCTTTTCCGTCTTCGTTTCGCTGACGGACGGTCGCGGACGGACGGCCATCCGGCTTCAGCTCATCGATGCTGAAGAGGCACGCGATCCAGTCTTCGACGAGCGGATTGATGTCGAGTTCAAGGATCCACTTCACGTCCTTGAACTCTGTTTCGAGGCACGCAACATCACGATTCATCAGCCGGGAGAGCACCGACTCAAACTGTATGCAGGCGACGAGTTCATCATGGAAAGACGGCTCATCGTCACGAAACAGGAAGGAGGGCCGCAATGAGTTCCGCTCAGACCATGCCGAGTGAGGAACAGTTTGCGAGAATCGTCAACTGCGGGGAGAAGCCGGGGAACGCTGGCGACACGCATGTCGGCACCGGACGTTTTCGGTACGTTCAGATCACAGTGGTGGCTCAGGACGCGGTCTCGAATGTCCCGATTCATCGCTCCAGGCATTTCGCTCCTCGCGTTCTCGACAACGAGACACTACGGCGGATTGCGGCAAAGAATCATCCGCCGGGCGAGTGGTTCGACGGTGACGTCGAATGTCCGTTCTGACCCGGCGAGGCGACAGTGCAACAGGGCAGCATTGTCTGGGCGCAGGTTCAAGACGATCACGGCGGCAATCCCAAGGAGCGTCCACTTGTCATCGTGACGCCGACGGATCAGATCGGTCACGCGACGCCCATCGTTGCCGTTGCAGTTACCACCTCGTTTCGCGAGCCGATCGAACCGTCAATGGTTGCGTTGCCCTGGCAGGTGGACGGCAAAGTCCGCACTCGACTCCGAAGGCCATGTGTGGCCGTATGCGACTGGATGGCCGAGATTCGTGAGTCGGACGTGCTTCGAGTCGGCGGTGTCTGTCCTGACGGCGTCCTGCGGGAAATACTTCTGAGAATCCCCGAGGACGACACGGACGACGATGATTCCTGACATCTGGTTCCGCCGCCCGGAACTCCTCTCACCCTCACGTCACCCATAGTGTCACGAGCCATGCGCTGGCAACGACACCCCATGTCGCGATGTGCCACTTCTCCTTGCGCAGGCCGAACGCCAGCAGAATGTGCGTCACCGCAACGCCGGTGAGCCCGACTACAAGCAGCCGCAACGCGAAGGCGTCAAAGATCGAGTCTCTCACGCGAATTGTCGTGATGGCGAAGGCCGCGACCAGCGAGATGGCCGCTGTTGTGAGCCAGGCAATCGAGGTGCGGTGGCGTCCCAGCGTGTCGATTGTGTGCTCCACGAACGAGAGAGCTGAACGGGTGGTCGCGTCGGCCGATGCCATCGGATGCTCCTTGACGTGAAGGGGAGGTACGACTTCGCATGGCCGCGCGCTCCGCAGCCATGTTCGATCGTACGGTCCGTCGCAGCAGGTCCACAAGGGGATTCTGAAGATACGGCGTCGACGCACTCACTTGCGCGCTGTGCTGGTATTCGCGAAGACGGCGCCGTTCGTCAGGCGATGTCTGTCCTACGCGCTCGCCTTACGTGTTCTTCTGGTCCCCGGATGCTCCCGTCTCGCCAGCGAGGATCGGTGCGATGTGCGTGCGAACGAACCGGCGGTTGACGCAGCCGAAGTGGCCCCCCAGATTGCCGTCCCGCAGCATCGAAAAGTCAAACTGGACCTCGTGCAGGCGCGGATCGTGTTCGCGCTGCTGCTTGCGGAATCCTCCGAAGCCGGCCGCGGGCATGTGCCGGGCGTCCATCGTTCCCAGCACCGTCGTCATCAGTCCGACAAAGAAGGCGTCGCCATATGAGGAAAAGTTCCACAGACCCCGCTCGACATGGCCCAGAGCCTGTTCGAGGGGGTAGCGCGGCGAGATGGCTGGTGCGAGCAGGACGGCGGTCTCGACTCGGACGTCGTTCGGCAACTGCTGCAGCGTGAGCACGGTCATGCCGCCGCCCCCCGAATGGCCGATCAGGTGCATCGGCCGATCGGGACGGCTGCTGCGGTAGTCGATGAGCTTCTGAGCGATGCGTTCGCTCTGCTGCCGGTGCCGCCAGGACGCCCGCAGCGTATACAGCGCTGCGAGCGGGCCCAGCGTCCAGTCGTAGATTTCGATGCCGTAGGGCAGACCGGCGTCGGCCAGTCCGCGGGCGATACTGCGGTTGAACCAGCTGTGTCCCTCGATTCCGGGGAGCACGATCACGTAGCCGCAGTCCAGGCGTTCGGCCGACAGAAGCTCTTTCACCGTCGTTCTTTCACGGGCAGCGGGTGCCCCAGCGTATCCTTGTTGGGAGTGAAGCCACCCCCGTCCACATCGACGTAGATCGGGTTTGCGAGTGCCGCGGGTGGAGTCTTACTGCGGGCCGGTCCGACAACCGGTCCGAGTTGCAGCCCTTCCCCTCCTGTGATCACCACGATGTGAGCATCTTCCTCAAGCGGGACAGTCAGCGACTGATCAAATTTCACCACGCCGTCGCCGAACATCTCGCCGTGGGTTTCGCGACGGAACTGCAGTCCGTCCGCAGGACGACCGTTGACGAGCACGGAGACCAGGTTGATGTCGTGCCAGTTCGGGCACTGCACCCGGACGTGCAGGCTGACCTTGCCGGACCGGGCCACCAGATCGTCCCCTGCGGTCACCGATTCACTCGAACCGGCTTCGCTGGCGTAGACCTCGAGGAAGGGACCGTTGGACATGACGAGATTGCCGGCTTCGGACGCCCGAACCATTTCCATCGTGTCGATGCGTGCCGGATCATCGGTGTTCGATTTGATCCAGTTCCGCAGCCAGCCCGAACCGTGATAGTTGTAGTGGGCATCGGTGTTCACGACGCCGGGAATCCGCATGCCCTGGTTCTGCATCTGCAGCCAGTTGAAGATGCGGTGATTCCGGTGCGAGCCGGAGAGCTGCGGGCCGAGCTGCAGGGCGGCTTCGACGGGGTGGATCTCGATGACGTCGATGAATCCGAAGGAACGCGTAAATCCTTCATCGTGATGGCCGTCGCCATCCTTGTCGTAGACGAGCCAGCCGAGGTCGGGGTGATTCTGCTGGATCAGCTTCTCGCTGCGGTCGTCCCACAGGGCGAGCCGTTCGATCTGCGTCGAAGGATCGCCATCGGTCACCGGCCCGCCACCATCCTGTGTATGCGGGTGATGATGCATCGGGAAGGCGTTCTGGTGGTTGAGCGGCAACGGGCTGCCGGTCAGCTCCATCCCGGAACAGCTGGCGATGAACTCGCCGATCTTCTGCGATCGGATGTGAGCGTCGTACGTGCTGACGCGGTTGTGTTCGGTACAGGGGGCGAACTCGATGTGCTCGCACACCAGGTTAAGGACACGGCCGAGCTGGCTCGACGTGTTGTCGCCGGACGGAGTGCTGTGACTGTGGAAGTCGCTGCTGACCCAGCCGGTCGTTTCGACGCTGCGGACGAGCGTGCCGGTCAGTTCCGCAGTCTCGCCCGGTGTGACGGTCAGTTCGGTGAAGATCGCGTCAAACTCGGGGCCATGACTGACGATGACCTCGTAGTCCCCGGGATGCAGATCCTGCGAGAATGTGCCGCGCGGAGCGTATCGGAGATTCCGCACGGCATGCTCGGCCGATTCCGGACCGAAGTCGGGGCGGGGCGTGCCGTCGGCGGGAATGAACTCCACCTTACAGGGGATCGGTCGTCCCCGTTCATCCGTAACCTTTGCGGCGACGGTCCCGGGGGTGTATTCCGAGAGCACGATCGCTTCGGCCTGCTCGACGGCATCGTGGACGACGAGCGACCGGCCTTCTTCAACGGTCACACCCTGAGTGAGTACATCGAGTGAGTATTCGCCTGGCGTCATGGGGAGAGTGATCTCGCCGCGGTTGTCTGCGATGGCGGTGGCGGACTGTCCGTCAGCGTCGGTCAACTCGAAGCGTGCATCGGGGACCGGACGACCGATGCCGTCGCGAACGTTGAGCGTGACGGGGGTGACGGCTTCGCCACGTCGTTCTGCGAACACGGCCCGCACGTCCAGGAGGTTGCGGCCCGCAGCGATGTAGCGTGTGACGCTCACGCTCTCGCCGGCCGGCAGTGTGACGGCGGCATTGCCGTCGTCATCGACGTACTTGAGTGTCGATGTCCGCGAGTTACTGTTGGACTGGATGGGGCGGTCGGCAACGAATCCGTACGCCTGCTGCCAGTACCGGTCATCGAACCAGAACATCTCGCCGGTTCCGTTCGGCGACTTGGTCATGTCCTCCTTGCCGCCGTCCGCACGCAGGTCGTCGGCGAGTGCGACCGTCAGCGGCTTGCTGCCGGTGTTGGTGTACTTTGTGGTGACTTCGAGAACGCCGGAACCGGCTTCCAGCCGGTAGGTGACATCGACCGCCGGCTTGCTGTCGGTCGGAGCGGCGCTGACGGTGATGGCCGCGTGGTCACCGGTGATTCGGACGGTGTCGCCAATGTCGTGCCGATTCCCGTCGGCGTCCGCCGCGCTCCAGGCACGGAACGGGTACTGCCGCTGCCCGGGATAGAACGCACTGAGCTGGTCGCTCTGCTGTTCTCGTTGCGTCAGGTCGATCAGAGCGCCGGCAATGGTCCGCACGGTCATGTTGGCGTTGCGGCTGGCCAGCGGCTGGGCGATGACGGCGACGAGGCGGTCGTTCCTCAAAACCAGGTCGCCGTAGATCGCATCGACTTCCTTCCCTTCCGGGGCGTACTGGTCCCAGTTCTCTTCCGTGAGCCGAACGAGTTCGACCGCGGCAGTGGTGTCTTCCTGGGCAACCAGGCCGAAACGGATGGCAACGGTCGCCAGTAACAGCACGATGAGGGGGGCGGCAATTCTCATGGTCGGGAGGGACTCCGCAGGCGTGGCTGAAAGTGTGTCCGACCGGCAGCCTATCGCGAACAAGCGCCCCGAGGCAATGAGCAGGCCCGGTGTTCACGGAGGCTTCACGTTGCCGATTGCGCAGTCCAGGCAGTTTCCGCCTTCGTCGCCCGCGGCGGTTTTCCGGATTCGGTGTCGGAACTGACGGTTCGACGGATTTCCCCGCATTCGTCCGGTTTGCGATTTGCCCGGGGACAGGGTTGGTGCGGATAATAGGAATCAGCGAAGCCGTGCGGTCGGCAGGGAGGCCCCGAACCACGTATCGGACCCGTTTCGAGGCATGCGGTACCGGTGCAGGTTCACTCCCCCGCTCAGTCGTGCAAACCGCGCGATTCAGGGGGAATCGGCATGTCCGGACAAGCGTCCGGACACAGATGAGAAAGGACCATTTTGACTTCAGTTGGGGACTTGATGCTTTTTGACCACTGTGGCATCGTGGCTTATGTTCAAGTCAGTTGCCACGCCATGACGGACCTGCAATCCCCCCACTGATGATCTCCCTACGACCGCACTCCGGGCCCTGCCGTCTCAGGCGTGTCGCGTGCGATCGCTGTCACGAGGAATGTCGAATGCCTGTCGCCAGTTTTGTCCGGGCTCGTCGAATCCTGTCGATCCTGCTCCTGTTCGCCATCGTGATTGGCGGGAGCGGTCAGACAGCGCGGGCACTCGATCGTGCGGCGAAGTTCAACGAGCCGCGCGAAGCGGCTGCCCACGGCGTCCGGCTGGAACAGCAGCGAAAGTGGCGCGACGCCATTCAGCTCTACAAGAAGGCGCTGAAGGACTGGCCCGAAAACGAGCACCTCTCCTACGGGCTCCGCCGGGCGCAGTTCCAGTTCAGCATCGAACGCCGCTACACCGACCGGACGTTTCGGGAGGAGCTGCTGAAGCTTTCGCGGCATGAGGCCCAACTGCTCTTCAGCGATGTCCTCGAGAAGATCCAGTCGCGGTTTGTCGATCCGATCAGCACGACCTCGATCGTCGCGCACGGGACCGAAAGCCTCTGGCTGGCCCTGTCGAATCCGAAGTTTCTCGACGAGAACCTCTTTGGCGTCGACTCGAAGCAGGTGGCCGAGTTCCGCTCGCAGCTGCAGCGTGACTACTGGAACAAGCCGGTCACGTACCGCGACAGCGCCCGCCGTCTGATCGACGAGATCGCCGACAAGGCGGAACGCCAGCTCGGTCTCGACAGTACCGCCGTCGTCCTCGAGTACGTGTTTGCGGCCTGCAACTGCCTGGACGACTACAGCAACGTCCTTTCGCCGGGACGCCTGGCCGACCTGTACAACAATATTGAGGGCGAGTTCGTCGGCATCGGCATCGTGATGGAAGCCGAGGTCGGTCGTGGCCTGTCTCTGCTGGGCGTTCTTCCCGAGAGTCCCGCAGCCGAGCAGGGCCTGCGGCCGGGGGACTACATCATCCGGATCGACGGTGCCGACTGCCGCTACCTGGGAACCGACGAAGCCGCCGGACTTCTGACCGGCCGGGAAGGGTCTCAGGTAAAGCTGGAAGTTCAGGCCGGCGACGAATCGGACCGCCGTACAGTCGTCTGCACCCGCCGCGAAGTGCAGGTGAAGAGCATCCCGGTGGCGAAGATCCTCGATACGGAACAGGGGATCGGCTACATCCAGATGACCGGGTTTCAGAAGAGTTCGGCCGTCGAACTCGACATGGCTCTCAATCGCCTGCGTCGCCAGGGAATGAAGTCGCTGATCTGGGATCTGCGGGGTAACCCGGGCGGCCTGCTGACCGCCGCCGTGGAAGTCCTCGATCGCTTCATCGACGACGGCACGCTGGTGTCGACGCGCGGCCGCACGGCGGACCAGAACTTCACCTACTCGGCCCATCGGCCGGGGACGTGGGACATTCCGCTGGTGCTCCTGATCGACGGCAACTCGGCCAGTGCCAGCGAGATCGTCGCCGGTGCCGTCCGCGATCATGGTCGTGGCGAGATCGTCGGACGTCAGTCCTTCGGCAAGTGGTCGGTGCAGAGCATCTACCCGGCCCGCAACGGAACCGGACTGCGGCTGACGACGGCGAAGTTCTACTCGCCGGATGGACACTCGCACAGTAAGATTGGTGTCAAGCCGGACGTCGTCATCGAACTCGACGAGGACGATGCCTTCCGCCGGCCCGTTGCCGACGTCGATGTCGAAAATGACCGCGATGTCCAGGCGGCCCTGCGGCTGCTGGGCGGAACACCGATCTACACCCTGCGATAATATTCCAGATGTCAGCACCCTCCCCCGCCCACGAATGGATCCGTCAGGGGCGGGGTCTGGGCCCCTCCATCAAGTGGAGCCACCAGACCGATGGCCCGCTGACTTCACTGTCGCTGGCCCGGGAGTCCGGTGACGTCATCGTCGCCGATGCGTCCGGCAGCATCTGTCGGATGGACCGTGGCGGCCAGATCGCCGCGCTCAACCGGTTCCGGGAACCAGTCCATCAGCTCTGCTGGAGCGATGACGGTTCGGCAGGGGCGGCACTCGTCGGAGACGACACGCTCTATTGTCTGGATCGGACGTTTCAGTCCGTCTGGACCGTCAACCTGCCGGACGTCTGCATGGCGGTCAGCATCACGCCGTACGGTCGGCACGTTGCAGCCAGTCTGGCGGACGGCACGACGCTGATCTACGACGCAAACCGCCGTCGCGTTGCCACGATCGAGACGATCCGTCCGCTGGCGTTCCTCTCATTCTGCACGACAAAGCCGGTTCTGATTGGTGCTGCCGAGCATGCCCTCGTTACGGCCTACTCGATTTCCGGGGCCGAAGTCTGGCAGGAGAAGATGTGGTCGAACGTCGGAGACATTGCGGTCACCGGCGATGGAAGTTCGATCCACCTCGCATCGTTCGCACATGGCATTCAGACTCTCGACAGTCACGGCGAGAGTGTCGGTTCGTACGTCCTCGAAGGAACCGTCAATCACGTTGCCGTCTCGTTCGAGCCGCAACGTCTGATTGCAGCCTCGTTTGAACGGTCGCTCTACTGGCTCGACCCGGATGGGGCAATGCTCTGGACCGCTGCTGCCCCGGACGACGTGGTCGCCCTCGAGTGTGATCCGCTCGGAGAATGGGCGGTCTGCGGTCTGGCCGGTGGGACGGTGATGCGGCTGGACTGGGGCGGCGTCTGATCCACTGCGCTCTGGAGTTCTGTATGCCTCTCGTTCTTGCGCTCGATCTCGGTACGACATCCATCGCCGCTGTCGCGGTGAACGAGAGCGGCGACGTTGTTCGCACGGTTCAGCGTCCGCATCACGCCCAGGTGGAGGGGGTGCCGGCCGGACATGCGGAGCAGAACCCCGAACGGATCACGTCCACGGCCATCGACGTGCTGAAGGAACTCGCCGCCGACCTGCCGGAGACGCCCCACGCACTCGGCCTGACCGGCCAGATGCATTCGGTCATCCTGCTGGATCGCGACCGGCGTCCACTCAGCAACGTCGTCACCTGGCAGGACCGGCGGGCTCTCGAATCCCCTTCCGGTTCACAGTCCACATACCTGGCGGAGTTTCTCGAACGCTGTGATGAACAGGACCTGCAGCGGACCGGTTGCCGACTCTCACCCGGATACGCCGCCGTCACGCTGAACGTGCTGATCCGGCAGGAGCAGTTGCCGGCAGCAGCAGCGACCGCAGCCCAACCTGCCGACTGGATGGCTGCGGCACTGACCAACGAATCGATCATTTGCGACCGGACGAACGCTGCCTCAACCGGCGTCTACGATTTCGAGAACGACTGCTGGAGCGAGCCGCTGCTGGCGGCCGGAGGGATACCAGCGGAGCTGCTGCCGCCCGTTCGTGAGAGTGGAGAGGTGGTTGGCCGTCTCACGGTCACGATGGCCCACGCGACCGGACTGCCGGCCGGGCTGCCGGTCTGCTGTGCTGTCGGGGACAACCAGGCATCGGTACTGGGGACGGTGCCCGCAGGGGAACCGGCCCTGCAGATCACGATCGGGACCGGCGGTCAGATTAACTGGTCGGTCGACCGGTTCGTGCGGGCCGAAGGACTCGACACCCGCTACCTGCCGGATGGTCGCTTCCTGCTCGTCGGGGCCGGTCTGGCCGGCGGAGACGCGTATGCCTGGGTGAATCGGACCGTGGCCACCTGGCTGTCGGCGTTCGGTGTCGAGGCGGATGCTGATGCGGTCTACGCCCGGTTGGATGAGCTGATTGAGGCCCTTCCGGAAGAGGCGGACGGCTTGGTTTGTGAACCGTTCTTCCGCGGAACGCGTCGCGAGCCGCAGCGGCGTGGGCAGTTTTCCGGTGTCGACGTGCACAACTTCACGCCCGGACACGTCGCCCGAGCCGTCCTCGAAGGGATTGCCGCGGCAATGAAATCGGTCCTGGACGGGGCCGGTCCGCAGGCGCCACGGGAGATCTCGCGGATCATCGGTTGCGGGAACGGGCTGCAGGCGAACCGGCATCTGGTCGCCGCGTTCCGCAGGGCTTTCGGGCAGACGCTCTGGTTTCCCGAACAGACCGAGGGAGCCGCCTTCGGCGCCGCGCTGCTGGCCGGCGTCCGCACGGGAATGTGGCCCGATCTGTCATCGGCCGGTCGGCTGATCCGACTGCGCGAGGCGTGAGACGACGGTCGTTCTCTGGCTGGCTGCAGGGCGGTTCGGTGAGTCGCCGCGAGAGCACAGGGCGAACCCGTTTCCAAATCGCCGGCTCCTCAATACACTGTCCGCTCACGATTTTCGCCGATTTCCGCGTCCCGCAGGCGACGCGATCCGCTCCGGTTACTCCAGACTGTCGACGACACGATGCCCCGTTACGACGCCAAGCGAATCGAAGCCCACTGGCAGAAATACTGGGACGAACGCCAGACCTTCATCACTCCCAACGAGCCGCCCGCCGACGCGAAGGGGAAGCTGTACGTCCTCGACATGTTCCCCTACCCCTCCGGAGCCGGCCTGCACGTCGGTCACCCCGAAGGCTACACCGCCACCGACATCATCTGCCGCTTTGCCCGTATGCAGGGCAAGCACGTGCTGCACCCGATGGGCTGGGACGCGTTCGGACTGCCCGCCGAGCAGCACGCCATCAACACCGGCACGCATCCCCGCGTCACCACGTACGAGAACATCGACAACTTCCGCCGGCAGCTGAAGATGCTCGGCTTCAGCTACGACTGGAGCCGCGAGATCTCCACGACCGACGAGGACTACTACCGCTGGACGCAGTGGATCTTCCTGCAGCTCTACGATACCTGGTACGACCCGGAGCATGAGTGGACCGGTCCGGACGGAAAGAAACGCACCGGCAAGGGGCGGCCAATCAGCGAACTGCCCATCCCCGAAGACGTTCGCGCACAAGGGGATGATGCCGTCCGTCAGTACCAGGACGACCACCGGCTCGCCTACCAGCACGAAGCCCCGGTGAACTGGTGCCCCGCCCTGGGAACGGTCCTCGCGAACGAGGAAGTGACCGCCGAGGGTCTCAGTGAGCGTGGCGGACATCCGGTCGAGCGACGGGCCCTGCGCCAGTGGATGCTGCGGATCACCTCCTACGCCGAGCGGCTGCTCGAAGAGCTGAACGATCTCGACTGGCCCGAGTCTGTCAAGCTGCTGCAGCGGAACTGGATCGGCCAGAGCCGTGGGGCCGAGGTCGACTTCTTCGTTCCGACTGACGGGGCGGACTTCGACGCCTGGAAGGCCGCCCGTGCCGGGTCCGGCCGTCCCGCCACGCCGGAAGACAACGTCCTGCGCGTCTACACGACCCGTCCGGATACGCTGTTTGGTGCGACCTACATGGTGGTGGCGCCGGAGCATCCGATGCTCGAGCGGATCACCACCGCCGAGCAGAAGACCGCCGTCGAAGAGTACGTCCGCCAGGCGTCGCTCAAGAGCGACCTGGACCGGACCGACCTGGCCAAGGAGAAGACCGGCGTCTTCACCGGGGCGCACGCGATCAACCCGGTCAACGGGAAGCCGATCCCGATCTGGGTCGCCGACTACGTTCTCATCAGCTACGGCACCGGGGCCATCATGGCGGTGCCGGCTCACGACGAACGCGACCTGGAATTCGCCCGAACGTTCGACCTGCCGGTGATCGAAGTCGTCCAGCCGCCGGGGGACGAGAAGGCGATCGGCTTCACCGGCGAAGGGACGGCGATCAACTCGGGTGAGTTTGACGGTCTGCCGACTGCGGAGTTCAAGCAGAAGATCAGCGCCTGGCTGGCAGAACAGGGACTTGGCTGCGAAGCGGTCAACTACCGTCTGCGTGACTGGCTGTTTTCCCGGCAGCGGTACTGGGGCGAGCCGTTCCCGATCTGGCACGAGCTGGACGCCGATGGCAACATGACCGGCCGCGTCCGACCGGTTGCCGAGGACGAGTTGCCCGTCACCCTGCCCGACATGGACGACTTCAAGCCGAAGGGCACGCCCGATCCGCCGCTGTCGTGGGCGCCGGAGGAATGGCTGTACAGGACGGCCGAGGACGGCACGCGGCTGCGTCGCGAGACGAACAGCATGCCGCAGTGGGCCGGAAGCTGCTGGTACTACCTCCGCTTTGCGGACAACAAGAACTCCGACCGGTTCATCGATCCGGAGGTCGAGAAGTACTGGCTGCCGGTCGACCTGTACATCGGCGGTGCCGAGCACGCCGTGCTGCACCTGCTCTATTCGCGGTTCTGGCACAAGGTGCTGTTCGACCGCGGGTACGTGACCAGTCCGGAGCCGTTCCGCAAACTCGTCAACCAGGGGATGATCCTGGGCGAAGCGGAGCTGACCGGCTACGTCGCTGCCGACGCGGAAGTCTCGGATGGAGGCGACCTGCCGTGTGACGTCTCGGCGTTCGTGTCGGCCTCGCAGGTGAAGGACGACGTCGATACGAAGACCGGCAACAGCGTGAAGGCGGTTCGCCTCGAAGCGGAGATGGTCGAGAAGAAGGGGAACGACTTCGTCCTCAAGGCACAACCCGACATCGTCGTGGAGAGTCGCGCCTTCAAGATGTCGAAGTCGCGGGGCAACGTCATCAATCCTGACGACGTCGTCCAGCAGTACGGGGCCGACTCGCTCCGCATGTATGAGATGTTCATGGGCCCGCTCGAACAGGTGAAACCCTGGAGCATGAGCGGGGTGGAAGGCGTCTACCGGTTCCTCGGTCGCGTCTGGCGGATGATCGTGGATGAGTCGGCCGACGAGGTGACGCTCAACCCGGCCGTCCAGGACGTGACGCCGACCGAAGAGCAGGAGCGGATCGTTCACAAGACGATCAAGGCGGTCACCGAGGACATCGAGAAGCTGTCGTTCAATACGGCGATCAGCCGGATGATGGAGTTCACCAACGCGTTCTCGCCGATGGATCCCCGGCCGAAGAGCAGCATGGAAACGCTGGTGCTGCTGCTGGCGCCGTTCGCCCCGCACATATCGGAAGAGCTGTGGAAGGTGCTTGGCCACGAAGAGACGCTGGCGTATGCCCCCTGGCCGCAGTTCGACGAATCGAAGATCGCAGAGTCGGAAGTGGAGATTCCGGTTCAGATCAACGGCAAGGTGCGAGCGAAGTTGAAGGTCCCGGCGGATGCCGACCGCGAGGCGATGCAGAAGCTTGCCGAGGCGGACGAGGCCGTGCAGAAGCACATCGCCGGCAAGCAGGTGGTGAAGGTGATTGCCGTCCCGGGGCGGATGGTGAACTTCGTGGTGAAGGGGTAACGTGCGATTGACCGTCGCACGGCGACGGGTGGCATGCTTGCCCTTGAAGGCAAGCATGTACCTGTGTGCCACGGGCTCTGCCCATGCAGGCACGCGAACTACTGAACCACGGAGTTGTCATGACGTGGCGACGCCCCGGAGGATGAAAACGAGAGCGGGGTGCCATGGCCTCGCCGCGCAGCGGAGTGGCCATGCGGCCGGGTGGTACGCTTGCCTTTGAAGTCAGGCATGTACCTGTGTGCCACGGGCTCTGCCCATGCCCGACAGCGGGACGGTCTGATCGAACCACAGAGGCACGGAGGCACGGAGGAAGCTGTAGGGGAGGCTCTGTCTGCCGGAGCGAGTGCGGCGTTCACGTGGCATGCTTGCCCTTCAAGGCAAG
>ENA-ORCW01000257-ORCW01000257.1-marine-metagenome-genome-assembly--contig:-NODE-257-length-47483-cov-3.705080_pt1 | contig 47483 bp, 48 predicted proteins | sample MGYA00237784_ERZ508517 | MGnify/ENA primary metagenome ERZ508517 (study PRJEB26187, sample SAMN06268979) | marine metagenome | isolation source: Tt ae E1 feedstock associated aerobic enrichment on...
TTGTCCGATCACACACAGCTCCTGCGCGCGCTGGGTCAGGAACTCAGTCAGACCATGGGTGGTTCATCGGGAGTATTGCTTGCGATCTTCTTCGCGGCAGCGGGCGATGCCGCTTCCAGCGGCGAGCCGATGGGGGCTGCGCTGAAGACCGGGCTTGCGCGCATGCAGGAAATTGGTGGTGCTGGGCCGGGTGACCGCACCATGGTGGATGCGCTGGCGCCCGCCCTTGAAGCCTTGCAGAGCGGTCTTCCCGCTGCCGCAGCGGCAGCCCGTGCCGGGGCGCAGGAAACGGCCACGATGGCACAGGCGCGCGCTGGGCGATCTGCCTATATCAACGCCCGGCAACTGGAGGGAAATGTCGATCCGGGCGCGGAGGCCGTCGCTGTATTGTTTGAGCATTTGGCGCGACGATAGACTTGGCCCAGTCGCCGTCCGCTTCGGGCGACGGCGTTCTGCGGGTGACCGAACCGCGCGATGGCCCTGTCAACGCATCGACGCGGAAGTCCGCTGGGACGGTATCGGATAAACGTCAATTGGCACCTTGAATGAGGCCGGTCCATCATCGCACGAGATACGGGAGCCGACCTGCTCTCCTGGAGCGAATAGGCCCGTTCGCAGACCGGCTCGACAAGGACGACTCATTGCACAACGTGGTGATCGCTTTCTCAGTTGGAAGACTCTCTATGCCGCTCCGGGTGTCAGGTCTGTAGTCTCTTCGCGCCATCGCTGGGACCGGGGGCAGGGCCTATACGCTCAGCGAGCTGTTGAAAGCAAACCTGGACTATCCTGGGCGGCTATGCCGCCGCTTGGAAAAGGCCCTGCTGACATTGATGGTTGCCTGCCCCCGCAAACCAATGTGATCGAATAGGCCCCGTCACCCTTGTGACGGGGCTTTTTTGATGTCGTCAATGAGGTGCCGGCCGATCGGTTGCTTCCGGTCGATGTCTGTGTGCCCGGCTGCCCTCCAACCGCAGAAGCGTCGCTCTATGGTGTTCTTCTGCTTCAGAAAAAGATTCCGAGGACTGGCACCATCGAAAGGTGACTGCGATCGAAGCTGTGCAGGCTCGCTCCTGCGCCCTTCGTTTTCAACCCGCCAGAAACATCGTCCCGGCAGCATGCATCGCAAACCCTACCAGGAAAATGATCGTGATCCCTACCGAACGGCGGTCTCGCATGGAGAACAGCAAAGGCTGTAGCGTGGATCGAAGAAGCCAGAAACCTGCGCCGGCAACCAGGAGGAATGGATGCGGCTGATTGGAGCTCAAGGCGCTCCAGGTAAGCGCCCCGCCATACATCAGAAAGCAATAGGTCAGAACGATGTTGAGTGTCTGGGTAATCGCGGCATTGATCGCGCCCGAAGGTCGCAGCCCGGCGGGCCATCGAAACAGGGCCCAGAAAGCCATGTGAAAGACTGCAAAACCCAAATTGTAGAGACCACATACCAAGAGATACGTTGTTTCGGGTTGGAGCAGGGCGGTAGCCGTGTTCAAATTGTTCATGGGAGGGGTTCAGTTCCAATGATGGCGGCAGGGCGGCGCAACATTGCCGGTGTCGATAGGCTGGTCACCACAGCGGATCAATCACCAATGGCAGTTCGCGCTAATCCTTGGCGGCGTGGCGTGGTTGCACCCCTATCCAACAGCGGTGAAGGTTTGTCTGCTTCCGGTAGTGGAAGCCGTTGAACGGCGTCGTTCAAGGCTTCGGCAACGCTTGTCACGCTTCCCGATGGAGGCACAGTGTAATCTATGACGGAGTAGAAGCCATTCAAAGGTCTCATCTGCCGTTCCTTCGTGTCGATCATTCTGTCCCCGACAGCGTCCGGGCCACCTGGCGGCGGATGAACGGAAACGTAGATGCCGTACGGATGATAGCGTTACGCGCAATGCGCAATGGCTGGTTCTTCAAGGTGGCAATCGCGGTGAGGCGATCGGTCATGTGGAGAATGTCTTCAGCCGCGGCACGACGCGTTTTGGCATAAGTCTCCAGCGGCTGTTCGGTGTCACCCTCCAAGGCCTGCTGCAGTGCGTCCGCCAGGGAGACGGCATCCTTGAGGCCGAGATTCATGCCCTGACCGCCGGCGGGAGAGTGAACGTGCGCGGCATCGCCCATCAATATGACGGGCTCTTGATAGAACCGGTCAGCCAGTTTGTGGTGGACCTGAAAGCGAGACCCCCAAAGCACTTCGCTCACGCGTGCACCAGTTTCGGGTCCGCGTTCGTCGATGACGGCCTGGACATCCGCAATCGTCGGGTCAGAAGGCGCATTCTGCCTCTGTGCGACCACGCGATAGCGGTCTTTCGACATGGGTGCGACGACCAGCGTTCCCTCGCGCGAGAAAAACAGCGTTACCTCGTCTTTGGCTATGGGCCATGCCATCCGCACGTCGGCCAGCATGAAGGAGCCGTAGGTTTCACCCGGGAAAGGGATGTCTGTCTGCGTTCGTACAGTGCTTTTTTCACCATCGGCACCCACGACATGCCGGGCGTGGATGAGTGAACCGTCATCGGTTGTGAGGATGACTCCCACCGAACGGCGCTCGATGGCTACGAGCCTGTGTGGCCTTCGCACCTGATGACCCAGAGATAACAGCTTCGCGGTCATGAGCGCTTCCGACTCATCCTGCGGGATCATCAGGGCATAGGGAGTTGGCGACGTCAGCACGCCGAAATCGGCACGGAGCAGGACTTTCGAGCGCTCGCGAATGCGGAAGTTGCGAACCTTGATACCGGCCTTTATCAGATCGTCCGCAATGGCGAGCTTGCTGAGGGCCTCCAGCGTGCCGGCGTGAATGACCGCCGCCCGCGAGGTGTTCTGTGCCTCGGGCAGAGCATCGAGAATGACAAAATCGATGCCGCGTTGGGCCAGGCCAATCGCAAGAGCAAGGCCCGTGGGGCCCGCGCCGACAATGGCGACATCTACCTTCTTCGGTAATGATCTCATTCCAGGACCTCGACAGCTCTTGATTGTGCCTCCACTGCGTTGGCCTGAAACCGCGTGTTCTGCCCGACAGCGATTAGCCAGTTCCCGTCGACCTTCGACATGACATAGAGCGGTCGCCCCTCCGGCTCGTTTCTATCCGGCTTCCCTTTGCCATCAATTGGCTTTTGAACCACGTTCACCGCAGCGACAGTGTCCGAGAGAAACGTGACATGCGCAATCTCGTAGGAGGCGTAATGTTCGCCCAATGCCGGAGTGAGCACCTTGTGGGTGAATGCGCTGATCTCCTCCCAGCCGGTCAAGCGCTTGCCGATGGCCGTGACCCAGACGGCTTCGCGTGCCAAAAGGCGCATGAAACCTTGGGGGTCACGATCGCGCTGGGTTGCCTCGACCTCGGCAACCACCTTCTCGATGCGTGCGAGATCGTGTGTGCGCGCACTGTGTTGCGGGGTGGTGCTTTCTGATGGAGGTTCGACGGTCATGAAAGGCTCCGATCCGAAGATGAATGCGGTGGGCAGGAATTGTATCGATAGGCGACGGTAAAGCGCTCACAGCGATGCTGGAGCATCTCGAGGAAAGCTATGGCGAGATTTCCCATGGAGATCATCACAGGCCGTGATGATCGAGAATAAGTGCGTCCCCGTCAGGTACTTTGACCTTGCCGGCGCCGCCGACAAGAATGAGCCGCGTGCCGGTAAGTCGGAGGCATTTGAGAAGATTCTCGGCAGTGCTTGGATGCTCTTGCTTGGAGCCCAGCTTTGGTCGGGTCGCGCTCACCGCAACATCCTGATCGGCGCTCAGCCGGGCGACATTCCTGGGCTCGGCTGCATTGCCGACGGCAGCGCTTGCGTTTTCGGGGGAGCGGCGCGCGTGGTCGGGATCACGGACGACGGCGTTCACCTCATGCCCAGGTTGCAGGGCTCCGGCGACCATATGGCGTCCCACACTCTCCGCAGCTCCCAAGACAAGGATACGCATGATTGTCAAACTCCGGTTCTGGCAGATGGATCGATCGCGGTTCGTGATGTGGGAGCAGGTTGCGGCTGCCTTGTGGAGCGGCGCAGAAGGAGGAGGATCGCAAGGATCACGACGACACTGCCCGGTAGCCAATGCCAGCCGATCGCTCCCGGGGCATTGACGAACAGAACGAGCATGGAGACGAATGGGATGAGGTGGGTGTAGACTGTGACCTTGCCTGGAGTCAGGATCTCTGTTCCTTGTTGCAAAAGCCAGAAAGTGACACCGCTGGAAAAGATGCCGAGATAGGCAACGAGCAGGAGGTCGGTAGCAGTTATCCTGCCCAGCGCATGGCTTGGCTCGAAGACGACGCCGAGCAGCCCGATCAGGAGCCCGCCGGCGATGAGGCTCCAGAATGTCGGTATTGCCCATCCATTCTTCCCACGCTGAACCAGCGGTTTAAAGAATTGCGGGAGGCGCTGCTGGTGCGCCGGGTTCCGGAGGGCTATTGGGTAACGCCTCTTGAACTTGCCATTTATGACAAGTTCGTGCCTTTGGGGCGCTTGCCAAGAAATGGGGCACGGCGCTTGAGGACAGGGAATCCGACAAGGCGGAAGGCCGAGCCCGTTCATTTGACAAGGGCGACAATTGTGCCCTGAGCCAGTGCACAGAGCGTCGCCTCGCCGCCTTCAATGGCATAGATCTCACAGAGGCAGACGGCTTGGCGCCGCCCGGCACCCTTCGCTTCCGCCCTTGCCTCAAGGCGGCTGCCTTTCGCAGGCTTGAGATAGTTGAGCTTGAATTCGGAGGTGACGGCATCGCCCCCCAAGGCAAGTCCCCCGGCAAAGGTGAGCGCATTGTCGGCGAGATAACTGATGACCCCACCGTGGACGTAACCATGCTGTTGCGTGTGATGATCGACGATGGGCAGGCTCAATGTCACGCCATCGGCATCCGCGCGGGTGAGTTCGGCGCCGAGAAACCGGGAGAAGGGTTGCGCGTCGAAAAGCTGTCTTGCCAGTTCGAAGAGGTTCATTCTCTTTCCTCCCTGAGGTCTGTTCAAACCAGTTCCTGAACAATCCTGTCGCCGGGGTGAATGCAGACCATTTGAAGCGGCCCAGTGCCCGTATTGATATAGCGGTGAGCAACATTCGGTGGGGCGATGATGATGTCACCTGCGGTGCCGACAATCTGCTCATCCCCTATCGTGAACTCAGCCGTTCCAGCACGCACAACCCATGTTTCCGCATAGGGATGCGTGTGCAGGTCCGATCCCTTTCCAGGATCGGTGTCGATGAGAAAGAAGGAGATCGGACTGCCATGGTCGCGTCCTTCGAAGCGGGTGGAACGGCTCTCTGGCGAGAGGGTGGGAAACGAACGAAGAATGGTCGCCATCCCCGAACTCCGATTGATCAAACTCATGCCAATTGTCCTAACGCGGCGCTCATCAGGTTTCCTTGCCTGACCTGACCGGGTGGATCGCATGAAAGGCGATGCAGAGCCGGTTGAAGATGTTCATCATGCCAAGAGCAACCGTCAGCTTTGTCAGTTCGCTCTTGCTGAAATGCTCGAGCGCCTCTTCATACAAGGCATCGGGAACGCCGCCCTGCGAGATGAGCGTCACCTGCTCTGTCCAGGCGAGTGCTGCGCGTTCGCGTGGAGAGAAAAGGGGAGATTCTTTCCACGCCGAGACAAGGAACACGCGCTGCTCGCTTTCACCATCGCCGCGGGCTTCCCGGCTGTGCATGTCGACGCAATAGGAGCAGCCATTGATCTGCGAGGTGCGCAGATTGATCAGATGAAGCAGCCCTTTCTCCAGCCCGCAATCGTCCACGGCCTTCTTCAGCTCCATCTGTGTGTTCATAAGTTCGGGGGCTTCTTTGTAGAAATTGAGTCTCGGTTCCACGGGGTGATCCTCTTCATTTGCTTCTCTGGATCGATCGTGCTGTGTGATCGATGCACTGACTGCAAAGACGGGGACGCGGCTCGGCTGTGACAGTCCGTGCGAAATTTTTTGAATAGTGATCAACGAGAACTCGTGCTGTGCTGTCACAACAGGAGGTGTTGCCACGTCTGATGTCATGAGTGCAGTGGGTGAGCGGAAGATCGGGATGCAGACAAACGAAGACATCGAAAAGCTGCGACCGCGCCTGTTTGGCCTTGCATACCGCGTGCTTGGCTCCCGGCAGGAGGCCGAAGACGTGGTGCAGGAGGCTTTCTTGCGTTGGCACGGTGCTGAGAGGGGCGAAATCCGATCTGCGGAGGCGTGGCTGGTTACCGTGTCCTCACGCCTGTGCCTTGATCGGTTGCGGACCCTTCAAACGGAGCGCCAGAGATATGTGGGACCGTGGTTGCCCGAGCCTTTATTGGCCGACGAGCGGTCCCCGGATCATGCGATCGAGCTGGCATCCGACTTCTCGATGGCGCTTCTGATGGTCCTGCAGCGGCTTTCTGCGGAGGAGCGGGTAGGATTTCTGATGCACGACGTCTTTGACTGCGCCTATTCTGAAATTGCGGTTGCCCTTGGCAAGAGTGAGGCAGCCTGCAGACAGCTCGTCCACCGGGCGCGAGAGCGGGTCAGGCGCGACAAACCGCGGTTTGAAGTATCTGACACTGCACACCGCCAACTTGTTGAGCGCTATGTAAAAGCCGTGCAGGAGAGGGATGCCGAGCGTATCGCCGAACTGTTGGCGCCGGATGCCGTCTTTGTCAGTGATGGCGGCGGAAAGACATGGGCGGCGCTTCGCCCGGTCACGGGCGCCGACCGAATTGCACGTATGGAGGTGGGCGTACTTGCAAAGCTGCCGCAGGGTTTTGCGGTGGAACTGGTGAATGTGAATGGGCAGGCAGGTATGATCGGGAAGGTTGATGGGAGAACTCATGCGGTGACGTCGTTCATGACAGCTGGATTGCGGATTTTGTCCGTTATGCGTGTGTTGAATCCCGAAAAGCTGAAACTCAACCATTCTTAGGCTGAACCGCGAAGCACGCCCTTCTTCCTCGTCCGACACCTGAGAAATGCGCAGCAGTGCGCCACGAGTTCAGCCAGTGGTGAAATACTGCGCGCGACCTGGAGATGAGCTGTCAGGAATTGCATTCCCACCCAAAGCAGGGGCTTCGTTATGGGAAGTTCCAAATCAGCAGAGCGATAAGCCGAAACCGCTGTCTCGTCGTTGCGGCGCTGGTCATACAAAAAACTTGGAAACACTGACGAGCTGCCGCTGCCCTTCATCTCTTGAAAGAGCGGTATAATTCTCGTGACTGCAAAGCGCTCTCAATGGGCTCTAACGCTACCGGCAGCGCTGCTGTTGTTGGCGCCTTTCGATATTCTGGCCTTTCTGGCAATGGATACCTATCTTCCCACCGTGCCGGCCATGCCGGCTACCCGGAGGTTTGCTTCGGTCTTGCCTTTTCAACCGTTGCACTTGCCATGATCGCGGCGACACGGTTTGCAAGAAACTTCATCGTGAGTGGGGTGTCGCCGGATGTGTTGCCCGGAGCATGACGCTGCTCGCGACCGGATCGCTCCTTCTTTAGATAGGGCAGATCTTTTCGTCGCCATCCTTCTTCGGTTTCATCGTGCCGATGTGGGTTTCCGAGTGCGGAACGCCATGGCGAGACACCGCACATCTGGCATATGTCTGTGCATTTTGAACATCGGGGAAAGGGGAACAGGCCGTGCCTTGATTGATTCCGCCCGGCGGTCGGCCAGCGTGCAGGGCTATCGTCGCTCACGCTGACCACCTTTCGCGATATCCCGTGGAACGCACCGTTCTGCGAGTCTTGCGGCTTCATGCTGGTGGAACCCGGCAGTTTGCCCCTTTCTCGGCGACCTGTTCTTTTGGGCGTAGCGCATTGTCCGGCTGGGTGCCGGGCCAAAACCGGTCGACAAACGAAATATCGCTGCCAATGCGAGCCACAGCCTTTGGCCGGGAAGTTCAGAAAGAGGGTAGCATCGGAAACGCCCTCTCATTTCTCGAAGAGCGCTTGGTGATAATATCCCAAGACGAAAGGGTGTAATCATATGCAGCTACCCGCTTGCTCAAGCAGTGAGCCGATGGTTACAGGGGCGGGGCTACTGGCGGCGAACGCGCCGCCAGCTATCCCATTATTGTTCATGCCTTCATTTTACAATGCGCAGTTTGCTCGCTTCCTGGACAAATGGAGCGAACAGCGCTGTCATGGGCTCGGATACATTCTTGGGCGTGGACGACAAGGTCCCACCTTCGAAAGGTGGTTCTGGATGATATTCTGCTGTTAGCATCGAGGCGGCGGCATAAGGCTGACCTCGCAAACGAGCAACGATCGATAGTCCGAAATCCAGTCCCGCAGATACTCCGGCGCCCGTGATCAGATTGCCATCTTGAACCACACGCGCGTCGACAGGTTCGGCGTCGAACTGGGTAAGGAGAGGAAGCACAGACCAGTGTGTGGTGGCGCGCTTCCCTTGAAGCAACCCGGCTCTTCCAAGAATGAGCGCGCCGGTACAAACGCTGGTTACGAACTGCGTATGTGAAGCGCGATCACGGATGAAATCGATTGTTGCAGGATCACGTGCTGCAGCAAGCGTGCCATCTGTGCCGCCAGGCGCAAACAGGATCGTTAGGGCCTGCGGGCAATCTGCCAGCGTAACCGTCGGCTCTATGGCTAATCCCATGTCGCTCTCTACGGGGCGAAGGTCCGTCTGATTGGTAACCAGATGCACGCGTGCGCCCATCATCCCGGCAAAGAAGTGGTAGGGACCAACCAAATCCAGTGCCGTAAACCCGGGATAGAGGAGCATTGCAATATCTTCGTTACCCATAAGCTTGACGCCAGGCAAGCTGGCGAACTCGTTTTGCCAGTTGTCGCTTTGTCCGTCGGCAGCCTTGGCTGAGTTCAGATACTGTGCCGAAAAAAAAGGTGCCGTAGGCCAAGGCCATCAATACATCTCTCCGATGCAACATTTTGGGTCCTCAAATGTTCGTGCGGTGTTTCCTGTTCGAGCCCCAATGTGCGTGGTTATTTCTCCTGGCAGCAATGACATAGTTCCGTTAAATACGGCCATGGTTCATCGTGTGGGAATTCTGCTCTTTCCAGACTTCCAATTGCTTGATGCTGCCGGGCCTATGGCCGTGCTGGAGTCAGCCGCAAGCGATCCGGAGAAGCCCGAGTATCGGGTTGAATTGCTGTCTGAAAAGGGCGGCGGCATGCGGAGTTCGGGTGGAGCTACGCTGCAAACGCAAAGTTTTTCCGGCGCAGGAGTTTTCGATACAGTCCTCGTGTGCGGCGGCGTTGGGGCAGTCGACGCCCAGATTGATGAGCAGACCATGGGGTCTCTTATTCGTCACTTCGAAAACGGTCAGCGAACGGGAAGCGTTTGCACCGGCGCGTTCATCTTGGCGCGCGGGGGATGCTTGCGTGGGAAGCGCGTTACGACACACTGGCGCTATGCAAGTGCGTTGGCGCAGCGTTACCCCGATGTCACTGTTGAAGCCGATCGGATCTGGGTTCGCGACGGATCGATATGGACATCGGCGGGGGTTAGCGCTGGCATGGATTTAGCCATGGCTATCGTCGCCGAAGATCACGGCGCTTCGGTTGCCCGCCAGATCGCTCAGGAACTGGTGATCTACTACCGGCGCCCGGGCGGCCAGTCACAATTCTCCGCCTTGCTTGAAAAAGGAGAAGCGAGTGGCCGTTTTTCGGCTTTGCTGGCCTGGATACGAGAAAACATCGACGCCAGCCACTCCGTTGAGAGTTTGGCTGCAAGGGCTGCTATGAGTCCGAGGCATTTCTCGCGCACATTTCTTAAAGAAACGGGGGTCACGCCTGCACGCGCAGTCGAGCAAATCCGGCTTGAAACTGCAAGGGAGTGGGTGGAACGTAGGACACATTCGCTTGCCCATATTGCCAGCGCGACAGGCTATGGATCGACGGACCGGATGCGGAATTCTTTCCTGCGCGGTTTCGGTATCACTCCGCAATCGCTCCGCCGGGTCTTTTGAGGGAACTCACACTTTCTACTCGGTGGAAACACCGGGGGACAGTTCTCGACGCCCAGATTTTGCGTCTCTATGCGATAGCCCTGGTGAATGGCGTGTCGTCGATGGCGTTTATTCCGTAAAGATGGGTTTACCGGTTGCCTGTTCGGCGCGAAAGCCATGGGCGGTATCGTTCGCCACGCATGGTTTCGGCATTGGATATTTTCTGGCATCGGCCTTGGGCTATCTCTGCGCCGGCAGACTCGCATCGACGATCCGCGGCTCGATCTCGGCCTGTTCCGTGATCGCAACGTCTCCATTGTGATCCTGACTGGCCTTCTTTCGTTGGTGCTCACCAGCACCGACGCCGGTGCCGTGGCCTTCATCGTCTCGAGCATGATCGCCGGCATCGGCTACGGTTTGTCGTTCAGCCTTGTTGCCGAGGTCGCGGTGTCGGCGGTTCCCGCTGAACGGGCCGGAGCCGCCGGGTCGATCGCGGAGACCAGCAACGAACCAGGCAATGCACTCGGTATCACGCTGCTAGGAGCGCTCGCGCCCTTAGCTCCCGGCTGCTTGGCCCGGAGTTTCTGGAACATTTAACGAAACCTCGATTATGTAGCATTGCCCTGGAAACCGCCGCCCAGGCAAAGGAAGCCTCCCTCACCGATCTGCATATCGCGGTCGGCGTCGACGGGCCGCTTACGCTGATAGTCGGCATCGTTGCGTGGCGTCGGCCGCCGAGAAGTCTATCGGAGTAACCGTGCTGCGGCGGCAAACGCCGATGATTGATCGTCAGTGGGGAGTGCCGGCCGATAGGGTTGCGCACTCCCTCTCACGTCGCTGATCCGCACGCTTGCCGTCTTTCTGGACCCTGGAAGCAAGGCGTGCCGCTGCCCAGACACTGGTCAGTTACCCACGGTTACGGAAGCGCCGGGTCCCTCGGGTCAGCATCGCCATTGCTGGCACGCAGCAGCACAGCAAGCCGCTGGTGATCAGGACAGGACCGGTTCCGAAAGTCCCTATCAAGGGGGCGATGAGCGCTAGGCTGACCGGGGCTAGCCCGTATGAGCAAAGAAAGTCGATTGCCGATACGCGGGCAAGCCTCTCTGCGGGAATCTCTCGCTGGATCGCGGTAAACCAGGGTACGTTGAAAAGTTCGATGCCCAGACCGGCCATGAAAAAGGCCGCAATTGGCACTGCCATGGAACCGGGAACCAGCAGGCCGAACGGAACGAAACCATAGAGCGTGAGCCCGCCAAGCGCCCACCAGCCAATCGATTGCGGCTTCCATCTGGCAATGACGAAGGCACCGAAAAGGGCACCGAGCGTGTAGCTCGTGACCGACGCGGTCAGCAGTTGCGGTCCGCCATACCGGGCCTCGCTGACGAGCGGCAGGACAATGCTCGTGACCGAATATCCAAAGGCGATTACCACGGTGAGGGCGGCCAGTCCCGCCGTGAACCATGGATGGCGTCTGGCTTCCTGAAGTCCCTCGGAAAGCTCCGCAACAAAACGGCCGGGGCTGAGCGCCTCCGGGCGCTTGCCGCTGCTTGAAGACACCGGCCACGGTGGCAGGAAGGCGCTGACAACCCACATCCCCGCAATTGCATAAAGGGTGGAGGCCACCCCGAACTGTAGCGCTGCCCAGGTGGCAAGTGCGGGGCCGGCAAAGGTGCTGACCCGCACCGATATGGTCAGCAAGGCATTGCCCGCCTGGCGTTGCGTGTCGGGCACAATCCTCGGAAACAGGGCCTGATACGCGGTTCGGCAGGCACCCTGCCCAAAACCGGCAATGCCCGCTCCGACGATGGCGGCAACAACGCCGCCCAACCCAGCAATGCTTGCGAGGATCGGCAGAAGCCCCAGTGCCGCGGTCAGGCTGGCCAGCCGGATCATGCGGCGCGGGCCCGACCTGTCCGCAAGAACGCCCCCCACCGGCATTGCCAGAACGAAACCGAGCGTGCGGGCAGCGAGCGCAAGCCCGGCTTCGCCCGCGCTCATCCCACCCTCGACGATGGCAAGTCCCAGCACGAAGGGCAGCGCCCATGTTGCCAGACCCGAAGCGGTGCTGCCGGTCCACAGCCTTAGAAAATCGGGGCTCCGCAACAGGCTTCTATCGGCTGTCAGGCTCGTCATCGCTTGCTCTTCTTGCCCGTGGACCTTGGATCGTGGACCGTGAACCGGCCTTGCTCACGGCGCATTCTCCCGAATGATTTTTTCAAACCGTTCGCGGGCGCGTTTCGGCAGGCTTTCCGGCAGGACTGGCCCTACAGTCTCTCCCACTCGTATCAGCATCACCATGCCCATGGAGAAGTGAGGCGAACACTTGATGCCGTAGATGCCCGGCTCCGAGAGGGTTACGGTGAAATCCTCGTTGATCTTGCTGCGAAACGGCTCCGCGCTTTCGGGCGTCATGCCTTCAATGGTGGCTGCGTTGTGCGTTGGCTGTTCGGGCAGGAAGCGCACGCTGTCGCCGGGCGCGATGGCGAGAAATTCGGGCTCATAGATCATCGTCCCGTTTTCGCTTCGCGTGTACATCTTCACTTCATGGGTCTCCGCATAAGCGGTGGGAGCAAACATGATGACGGTTATGAACAGGAAGGCATGAATTCTCACGAGGCTGAAATCTCCATATGGTGAAAGCGAAAAACGGTCGCGTTGTCGGCGGGGTCGCGCAGCGGCGTGGCGTTGACGCGAAAAACCGAAGCGAGCCGCTCCGGTGTCAAAACCTCTCCGGGAGGGCCGCAGGCAACCATCTCCCCGCGTTCCATGATCGCCAGCCGGTCGCAGCCCATGGCCTGGTTCAGGTCGTGCACGGCAACGATCACCGTCACGGGCAGGTGGCCGATGAGGCGCAGGAGCGCGAGCTGATGATGAATGTCGAGATGATTGGTAGGCTCATCGAGAAGCAGAAGCCGTGGGCGTTGCGCAAGCGCGCGGGCGATCTGAACGCGCTGTCGCTCGCCGCCCGAAAGCGTGTCCCAGCGGTTTTCCGCCATGCTGTTCATGCCGACCGTGTGCAGGGCGTTCTGCACGATGGACCTATCTTCCTGTCCGAAGGGCGCGAGCGAGGAAAGCCAAGGCGTGCGGCCCAGTTCAACCACGTCGCGCACGGTGAGCGCCTCCGAAGTTTCCGCATGCTGTTCGACGAAAGCCATGCGGCGGGCGATCTCTCGCCTTGAAAGTTCGTGTGCCGGCTTCCCATCGAGCAGGACCGAGCCTCTGGCGCGTGGCAAAAGTCCGGCAATCAGCTTGAGCAACGTCGATTTGCCTGAGCCGTTGGGGCCGATAAGGCCAAAGGTTTCCCCCGCGTTGATCTCCATGGAGACGCCGTTCACGATGGATTTCGTCCCGGCGGACCATCCCAGATCGTTTGCAACAACTCTCACAATTGCCTCCGTTTTTGCAGGAGAATGAGCGCGAAGCCCGGTGCGCCGACAAGTGCGGTGACGACCCCGATGGGCACCACCTGGCCGGGGATCAGAATGCGGGAGGCGACATCCGCCGCGATCATGAAAATGGCTCCGGCCAGAGCGGATGCGGGAACCAGCCTCGCGTGGCGCGGGCCGACGAGAAAGCGCATTGCATGCGGAATGACGAGGCCGACAAAGCTGATTGAGCCAACGAGGCTCACCATGCTTGCGGTCATCAGGGTTGCCGCGCCAATGAGCACGATCTGAACCTTCCGGACGGCAACGCCAAGCGATGCAGCCGACGACACGCCGAATGAAAAGGCGTCCATCGCGCGCACACACCACAGGCATATGACAAACCCCACGGCCACCACCGGCACGGCCAGGCCAATGTCGTCCCACCGCGCCCCGGAGAGATTGCCAAGCAGCCAGAACATGATGCCGCGCGCCTGTTCGGCGCTTGCCGATTTCGCGATGATGAAAGAGGTGAGAGCATTGAAGAGCTGCGATCCGGCGATGCCTGCCAGAACAAGCTGTGCAGACCCGCCTCCCGATGCGTGTGCCAGAATTGCCACGAGCACAAAGGCCAGCGAGGCGCCGACGAAGGCACCTGCCGATATGCCGAGCAGACCGCCACCCACACCGAGTATGGTAACGGCTACGGCGCCGGTCGACGCACCGGCGGACACGCCGAGAAGATAGGGGTCGGCAAGCGCGTTGCGCACGATCGATTGCAGAACCACGCCCGAAAGGGCAAGGCCCGCGCCGCAAGCGGCTGCGATAAGCGTGCGCGGCAGTCTGTAATTCCAGATGATTCCGCCATCGATCGGGTCCACCGCATGCCCGGCGTTCCACAGATTGTTGCCAATCACCGCCATCACGGTGTCGACGGGCAGCGGAAGCTCGCCGACGACAACGCCGGCAAGCACCGCGGCCACGAGCAGACAGCAACCGGGCAAACCCCATAAAGCGAAAGGCCGCAGGGAAGAGCCTGCGGCCATTGCCACACTCATTTGAGATCGAACGCGGGAAGCGCCTCGACCAGGGTTTCGAGCGCATCAACATTGCGGATCGAAGGGTCCATCGAGTGGGCGTCGAGGATCACGATCCGGCCGTTCTTCACGGCATCCATCTGGCTCACGACCGGATCGGTCTTGAGGAACTCCAGCTTCTTCTCCACATCGTCGGCCGGCATGCGGCGGCGTTCCATCCGGGCCAGAACGATGATGGACGGGTTCGCGCGCGCGATGCTCTCCCAGCTCACGGTCGGCCATTCCTCGTCGCTTTCCACGACATTTCCAAGGCCAAGCTGTTCCATCATGAATGCGGGTGGACCCTTGCGCCCGGCAACATAGGGATCGGCATCCATCTCCGCTGAAGAGAACCAGAACACCGCCGTTGCGCCGTCGAGATCGAGCGCGTTCGCTTTCTCGACCGCCGCTTTCTGACGCGCTTTGAGATTGGCGATCAGCGCATCGCCTCGATCGGCCACATCGAATATACGGGAAAGCTCGTGTACCCCCGCATAGATACCTTCCATCTCGAACATGGCACTGCGTGTGCCGTCCGATCCGATCGAATTGTCTTTTTGCCAGCAATCGGCAGGCAGGATATAGGTCTTGATGCCGACATCGGCGAACTGTTCACGCGTTGCGACGATGCCCTGCGGACCGATATGCCACTCATACTGGGCGGCGACGAGTTCCGGTCGTTTGCCGACCACGCTTTCAAAGCTGGGATCGTCATCCGCCAGTCGCTCGACCTTTGCATTCACGTCTTTGTATTGCGGCAGCACATCCGTAAACCAGACGGATGTGCCGGAAACCTTGTCGCCAAGACCGAGCGAGTAGAGAACTTCCGTGGCCGCCTGTCCCACGGTGACCGCGCTTTCGGGCGCTTTTTCGAATGTGAGGTCAACACCGCAATTGGTGAGGTTCAGTGGATAGGTAGTTTCCGCATGCGCGGAACCGGCAAGGCAGACAGCGCCGACGGCTGCGGCGGATAGGACGCGGAAAAGCATGAATGTCTCCGGAATGCGGTTAAGACGGAGACACGGGAAAGATTGCCGAGTTTATGGTTGAACGTCGAGCGGTCCCCGACGGGACGCGCATACGTTCTGGCTGTCGCCAACGCCTTATGAGAAGGCTGACAAGACTGCATTCGACACCTCTCCGGACACCCCGCCCGGTTTGCGTTTCGTCAGAGCAGCGGCCGGAAAAGTGAATTCCGGTTCTCCCGATGCTCCATCAACAGGCCGGGATCGTCCTTCGCGTGTTCGAACGAACATTGGGCGACCCGGTGTCGGCAGGTCTCCTGACTGACGGATCGTGGCGTGTGGCGCCTTCCCATGGCTCGAAAACCACAGTGGCATTTGGCTTCACGCTCATCGCCTACAGTTGCGGGGGCAGTTTCGTTTCGCCGGACAGGCCGGCGGCGAATTCCCTTTTCATTCCTTACGGAAACCGACATCTCTCTTGTAGAGATATTTCTCAACGACTGACAATAGTTTTGTTCATCTCGTTTCTCCGTCAATGTTCCACACACACTCAAGTCGAGAGCAGCCGGCCTCTGGGAGTTTCATCCAGGTCGATGGACGAGCGAGAAAGGAGTCCTTATCTCCCCAAGAAAGCAATTTCCTCCGGATGCACGAACGTTAACAACAAAAACGCCCGAACCTGCGGTGGCGGAAGGTGCACAAAATCACGCGAACTTGCCGGGGTCCTTCATTACATTGAATCCGCTGCTTGGAGCCTCTGATCAGTTTACGTCTTGACGAGGTACCAAGCGCTTAGTAACTACATAACGTCTGTTATGTTATTTCATTAAGAAATGCAACAAGACGCACTGCTGTTTTCATTCGTCCTTGTTCCCGGTCCCAACATCCCAGCGCTTCTATGACGACGTCGATATCACCGCCGGCCACAAACGTTGATGACCGCCAGTCCCGAGTGTTCCCAATCAGCAAAAGAGTGAACATGAACATAGGCGCGGTGGTCCTCGCCTTGTTTTTGATGGCGTCGATCCTGGTTGCCATCGGTCTGGGCTCGGCGGTGATCTATCCTCAGGACACTGTGCGCTATATCTGGGCAGCATTGACTGGTGGTCAGATATCTGCAGACGAGATTACACGCTATCAGATCATCTGGCAGATCCGCACACCTCGCGTCCTTTTGGCGGCCGTGGTGGGAGCGGGGCTAAGCGTGGTCGGCGTTGCGATTCAGGCTTTGGTGCGGAATGCACTGGCAGATCCGTTCATTCTCGGTGTTTCCTCGGGCGCATCCGTGGGTGCGGTCCTGGTCAACACATTTGGAACTCTCGGGTTTTTAGGGATCTATGCAGTATCTGGTGGAGCATTCGTCGGTGCTCTGGTTGCCACGATCCTGGTTTATGGCGTCGCCTATGGGCGCACGGGCGTAACGCCCTTGCGGCTGGTCTTGACGGGTGTTGCCTTGAGCCTTGGCTTTCAGGCGGCAATGAGCCTCGTGATATATTATGTTCCCACAAGCGAAGCGACCAGCGCCGTCCTGTTCTGGACCATGGGAAGTTTCGGCGCCGCAACGTGGGGCAGTTTGCCAATCTCCGCATTGATCGTGTTGATTGGAATTGTCACTCTTCACCGCACCAGCCGCGCGCTCGATATCATGACGTTCGGGGATGAGGCCGCCGCAAGCCTTGGTTTCGACGCCAATAGCCTGCGCCGCTGGCTGTTCGTTCTGACGGCGTTGATGACCGGGGCCATGGTTGCGGTCAGCGGCGCCGTCGGCTTTGTCGGCTTGGTCGTGCCTCACATTGTGCGCATTCTCACAGGGGCAAGCCATGCTCGCGTTCTGCTGATCGCGCCATTCGTCGGCGGCATCTTCATGGTTCTGGTTGACCTGGTTTCCCGTACACTGGTAGCGCCCCGGGAGTTGCCCCTCGGCGTTATTACAGCCCTGGTTGGAGTTCCGGTCTTCATCGCACTCATGCGCCGGAACAACTATGCCTTCGGGGGCCATTGAGCATGGACCTCAGGCTCGACGGTGTCTCGGTCGACATCAATGGAAAGCTCCTCGTCGACTCGTTGAGTCTGGACGTGCCCCGCGGGCAGATCGTGGGTCTTGTCGGTCCGAACGGCTCTGGAAAGTCGACGGCCCTGAGGTGCATCTATCGGTCACTGCGCCCCAGCCGGGGTGCCGTCTGGATCGATGGCCAGAATATGCGCTCTCTCTCTTTGCGCGCCAATGCGCAGTCGCTTGCGGCGCTCACACAGGAAGCCACTTCCGACCTCGATTTCACCGTCGCCGAGATCGTTGCCCTCGGTCGGGCACCTCATCTGCGTGGCAACGAAAGGCTTTCGCAACGCGAAGAGCGCCTGTGCCTTGAGGCGATGGAGCAGATGGATGTCCTCCATCTCGCCGGGCGCGGCATGCTGAGCCTTTCGGGAGGCGAACGCCAACGCGTTATGATCGCGCGCGCGCTTGTTCAGGAACCGAAGGTTCTGGTTCTGGACGAGCCGACCAATCATCTCGATATGCGACATCAGATCGAATTGCTTTCCCTTCTGCGACGCTCCGGCTTGACGGTTCTCGTTGTCCTGCATGACCTCAATCTTGCGGCGGCAAGCTGTGACTGGATCGGCGTGCTTTCTGACGGTGCTCTCCACTGCGCCGGCACGCCCCGTGAGATTTTGACTGCTCCGATGATCCGCGAAGTCTTTGGCATCGACGTCAGCATCGTGGATCATCCACTGAGCGGCCAACCGCAACTTTTTTACACTCTCCCAACGCAGCAATCTCAGGAGCATACTCAATGACGGCTGCCATTTCTCTTGTACGGCTACTTGTGCCGCTTTCCGCCATGTGCCTGATTGTTGCCGGCTGTGGTGCGGAGGTTGAAGATTCCGAGGCTGAAGCCCGTTCCGTAAGCGTCAAACGCTGCGGAGAGGATGTGGAATATACCATTCCCCAGCGCACTGTGGCCTATGAAGGAGGAAGCGCGGACAAGCTTTTTGTACTCGGCTTGACGGACCATGTGCTTGGCTACGTCATGCCGCCTGCCAATCCGCCGGTGTCCGAGTCGCCATGGGCGGAGGAATACAAGAAAGTCGAATTTCTCGGTGACGATTTGCTCAATCGTGAGCTCGTTGTCGATGCCAATGCCGATTTCGTTGTCGCCGGCTGGAATTCGGGTTTCGCCGACCAGCGAGGCATTACGCCTGAAATCCTCGATAGGCTCGGGATCATGAGCTTCATGCATACCGAGTCTTGTTTCAACTACCCCAACTACCCGGAGCACGTCGAACCTTTCGAGGCGCTGTTCACCGATATGCTACGGCTAGGGAAAATCTTTGATGTTGAGGATCGTGCTGCGGAGGTGGTTTCCGACATGCGCAGACGGGTTGACGCCGTGCAAGAACAGATTCCCGACCGCGAGCCTGTTCCGGTTTTTCTTTATGATTCAGGTGAGGACCAACCTTTCACTGCAGCAAATCAGGTGCCACCGAACGAGATCATCAGCCGGGCCGGGGGGCGCAATATCTTCGATGAGGTAGAGGCGCGCTGGACGCGTGTCAGTTGGGAGTCTGTGGTCCAGGCGGAGCCAGAAGTGATCGTCATTCTCGATTACGGCGACAAACCCGCCGAGGAGAAGATTGCTTTCCTGAAATCGAACCCGATGCTCGCAACACTGCCTGCCATTCTCAATGACAGGTTCTTTATCCTGAACTTCAATGAAGGGATAAGTGGTCCGCGCAATATTGATGGGCTGGAGAAATTCGCTGCGTATATGCGTTCTTTGGTATTCTAGAGGGTTCTGAAGTCAGTCGAATTCCGATGTTTTTTGCATAATTGCGGATAAGCAGACGGGTAAAATAGAGCGGTTTTCCCTGAAACGGCGAACCGCTCTAAAAACGGCACTCATCTGATCTAGGCTTGCCAGAATGTTCCGATCTTGGCGAGACGACTTGAACTGTCTCACAATTTTCTCTCGTTTCTAGGTTGCGCCCACGGTACGCGGCAGACGATGAACGATGTCTGGCAAGCGAGATGATCATTGCTTCCTGCCGCTAAAATGACCATGACATTGCCAATCCGGTTCTGTTCGTACACGGCAAGAACAACTCCCGCTGTCCATCGGGGACCGGCAAGCACTTCCAGCTGTGATCGCGAAAGCAAAGTTGCCCGAGCTGCCGGGCCAGGGGCGCGAGTTTCTGCCCCGATTTCGGCCATCGTGGAAAACATGGCATAACACATGCAGCCATCCGCGAGAGCGAATGTTACCGCAGGCTCATGAAGGGGCCGGCACGGATGCCATGGAGTACAGTTTTATGTCCATGTTCTCGGACAGGACCTCGTCCTTGCGGGCAATGAAGTTCTCCAGATACGGCATCTTGAAATGGGCATCGAGCGCAGCCTTCGAAACCCAGTTCTCATAGAGCATCCAGACCGATCCATCGTCATTCAGCCGGTGAAGATCGTAGTTGATGCAACCCGGCTCCGTGCGGGTCGGCTCGACCAGTGCGGTAAGACGCCGGCCTAACTCTTCCTCTTGCCCTGCCTTGGCCTTGATATGCGCAATGAGTGTTACCTGCTCTGACATTTGATACTCCATTCCATTCAGGTGGTGTTTCGCCGCGCGTAGCGCCGGCGGGCGCCACTCAGCCGCAGTCGGCGGGCATGTTGTCTTGAGACTTTGCCGCTACCTGTTCCCTTGGTGCGGGATCGAGATCCGAGATGAAGCGGAGACCGCCTTCGGTCACAGGGCGCACGAGCGTCCTGTCGAACATCTCAAAGAGCGCCTTGGTGTAGGGTTGCTCGAAATGGCGCTCGAGCGCCTCGGTATCCCGCCAGATTTCGTAAAGGACGTAGTCGTTTTGCTGGTCGACGACTTTGTGGATATTGAAGGCCACATTGCCCGGCTCCGACCGAGAGCATGTGACAGAGCGCCGGAAATATTCCTCGAACTCCGTTTCCGAACCTTCTTTCACCTCGAAATCGACGATCAGAACGACCTCGCCGTTTTCGTTGGTTGGTTCAATGGCGATCTGGGCTTGGGCTGGATGGATTGCCGCAGACAGGGCGAGTGCGATGCCAGTGGCGAATAGACGAAGATTATGCATGAACTTATTCTCTTTGATGGGGTTGGGATTTGGTAAGCCTGTCGTATCAAGCGATGCTGTAGCCGCCGTCGGCGAGCAGCCCATGACCCGAGACGAACGAGGCATCGGCGGTTCCGCCCCGTCTTTGCCGGGTGCTCTATATTTTATGGTCCATTCACCTCCGGCCGGTTGCTACGTGTCTTCGCCGCGGAAGGGTGTGCCGACATCGGCCGTCCTCCGCTCCGCAGGCGTCGATCCAGAACGTGGCAGTTGGCGAATTTTTCTTCTATCCATATAATATTGGATGATATGATGAATGAGTTTCATTAATGAAGCCGACCGAAGTCTCTGATCTGATGGCTTTCGTCGCAGTGGCCAAGCGGCGCAGTTTTCGCAAGGCGGCCGTCGATCTGGCCATCACACCGTCAGCAATCAGTCATCGGATCCGCACCCTTGAGGACCGGCTCGGTGTCCGCCTTCTCAACAGGACGACACGCAGCGTTGCGCCGACCTCCGCGGGGCAGAGGCTGCTCAAGCAGTTGCATTCCGCATTCGAAAGTCTCGAAGGCGCGCTCGACGCGGTGAATGACTTTCGTGATCAGCCGGCAGGCACGCTGCGGCTGAATGCGCCCCATCTGGCGGTCGACGTGATCCTCGCTCCGATCATGAAGCCATTCCTTCAGGCATACCCCGACATCCACCTGGAAATATCCGCCAATGACGGTTTGGTCGACATTGTCGCCGAAGGATACGACGCAGGCATTCGGTTCGGCGAACGGCTGCAACAGGACATGATCGCCATGAAACTTGGTCCGCAGCAGCGCGACGCGATTGTGGCCTCGCCGGAATACTTCTTGAAGAACCCGGAACCGAAGATCCCGGAAGATCTCGCGGGACACGCCTGCATCGGCTACCGGTTCCCCGGAGGTGAACTCTATGCTTGGGAGTTCGCGAAAGGCGAAAAGGAGATCGAGATCGATGTCCAGGGGCCGCTGACGTTGGACAGCCAGCGGACCAGTCTGCGCGCAGCGTCTGAGGGGCTCGGTATAGCCAATGTACTGGAAAGCCTGGCAAGGCCACTTCTGAACGACGGACGCGTCGTGCGCGTGCTGGATGACTGGTGCCCATCCTATCCGGGACTGTTTCTCTACTACCCAAGCCGTCGCCGCATGCCTTCACCATTGCGCGCCTTTGTCGATTTCACCAGATCCTTGGATGACATGCAGCATCTGCTGATGGGTGGCGTCTGACGGCAGGAGGTTGTCGCTAACCTATACGCTTTCAATGGGGACCAACTCTTCTCAACAGGCACAGGATTGCTACTTCCCTCGAGATGCTGGGCAAATCCCTTCGGTACATTCGCATCTATGTGTCTGCTCCGATGGTTTCGAACAGCACAACCATTCGCAGGTGACGGTGTTCGTCGATGGTCATGATCTCTTGATCGAACTGTCGGACGCTTGTCTCGTCCGCAATGGTGGTCGGCCCACGAACCGGCCGGTTATCTTGCCTTTGGCGCCACCAGCCTCGGAAATCTGGCGAAAGCTTCTCCAGTTCTTCAATAAGTTGGAGCATAATGGGATCTTCGGGAACGAGAGCCAGGTCGTGCCGGAGCGCCTCGACAAATCCTGGCGCTTCGTCTCGCCACGCGGGCAGGCGGCGACGCAACTCCGGATCGGAGAAAACCATGCGAAGCAGGCTCCGATCCGAGGCGCCTTTCTCCGAGAAGCTGAATAGCCTGTCGGCGGCTGTGTTCCAGGCAATGATGTCCCACCGTAGATTCAAGGCATAGGCTGGCCGGTTCTCGATCTCGTCCATAAGCTTTTGCACGAGAGGAGAGACAGCGTCCCATTGATAGGCCTCAGCAGGTGGCGGGCGGCGATGCGCGAGGACAAAAAGATGACAGCATTCCGCATCGTCGAGCTTCAGAACCTTCGCGAGTCTCAGAAGGAAATCCTCCGAAACGCCAATCTCCCGACCCTGTTCCAGCCACGTGTACCAGGTGAGGCCGACCCCGGCGAGCGCAGCCACTTCCTCCCGGCGCAAACCGGGGGTCCGTCGCCGTCCGCCGCTCGGCAGGCCGACGTCGGCTGGTCGCAGTCTCTCTCTGTGTCGGCGCAGAAATTCGGCGAGGTCCAGCCTGGTGCGCTCAAGGGATCGGGGCGGCATCGTCTATTACCTTTAGTAACAGCATAAAGTGCTAAATTGTAACATCTTATAGATCATTGGATATCTGCCGCCAATCGCACAGGAGGCAGCATGACTTTCGAAACCGACCAACATCATACCGGTGTTTCGCAGCCATTCACGATGAGCGAAACGACAGCCAGCCGAAAGAAGGCCGGACCGATCGAATGGGCCGGTTTAGCGGTGCTCGCGCTGCCGACCGCGCTTCTCGGGCTTGACATGACGCTGCTCTATCTGGCCTTGCCCGCGCTGGCCGAAGACCTGCGGCCAAGCAGCACGCAGGCCCTGTGGATTATGGACGCCTATGGTTTCATGATCGCCGGGTTCCTGATCACAATGGGAACCTTGGGTGACCGCATCGGCCGAAGGCGATTGCTGATGATCGGAGCCATTGCGTTTGGCGCCGCTTCGGTTCTGGCTGCGTTCTCCCCCACCGCAAACACACTGATTGCCGCCCGGGCGGTGCTTGGCGTGGCTGGCGCAACCCTCATGCCGTCGACGCTGGCGCTGATCAGCAACATGTTCCTTCAGCCGAGCCAGCGTGCGCTGGCAATTGGAGTGTGGGCCACGATGTTCGCCCTCGGCATGGCCCTCGGACCACTCGTCGGCGGAATCCTCCTCTCACATTTTTGGTGGGGATCCGCCTTCCTCGTCGCGCTTCCGGTCGTCGCCATCGTGCTGATCGCCGGACCGTGGCTTCTGCCGGAATATCGCGCGCCGGTCAGTGGCCGGTTCGATTTGCTCAGTGTAGCGCTATCGCTGGCTGCGATCCTGCCGGTGGTTTACTTCGTCAAGGAAAGTGCAAAGACCGGTCTCACGCCTGTTCCAATACTGGTCCTGATGACCGGTGTCGTCTGCGGTGCGATCTTCGTCAAGAGACAGCGCATCTTGTCGAGCCCGCTGCTCGACGTCCGGCTGTTCCGCAACGGCACGTTCAGTGCCGCGCTCGGCATATTGCTCTTCGGGCTGGTCGGTGTCGGAGGCGCCATGCTGTTGGTCACCCAGTATCTTCAACTCGTTCTCGACCTACCGCCGGTCATCGCCGGCCTGTGGATGGGACCTCCCGCCTTCATGATGATCGTGGCCGGTATCGGTGCGCCGCTTCTGGCACGCAATATACGTCCAGCCTTCGTGATGGCCGGATCATTGGCACTTTCTGCAGTCGGCTACCTGCTCCTCGCAATGCTTCCCTGGATGCCCGGTCTCACTCCTGTCACGATCGGTTACGCGCTCGTCTATCTAGGGCTGGGTACAATCGCGGCGCTGGGCACCGACCTGGTCGTGGGAGCAACTCCGCCGGAAAAGGCCGGCTCGGCCTCGGCCATGTCGGAAACGGTCCAGGAATTGGGCATAGCCCTCGGTGTTGCTTTGTTCGGGAGTCTGACCACGCTTGTTTATCGTGAGGCGATATTCGACCGCATATCAAAGAACCTGCCGCAAGATGTTTCAGCAGCGTTCGCGGACAGTTTGTGGGCGGCGTCGACGATTGCCACTCCGGTGGCGAAAGATCTCATCGTTGACGCCAAGGCTTCTTTCGTTTCGGGGATGAGTGCTTCCGCTGCGGTAGCGGCGGTCGGTGTTGCGCTGCTCTCGGTCCTTTGCGCCTGGACTCTGGGGCAGGCGCCGACACTCTCGGACAGCAGGAAGTGAGCTTACCAAACGCTGGTGCAGCTCTAAGTGGAGTGTCTTGAAACCGTGTCCGAAGGGATATCCCTGTAATTGACGGTAATCTGTTCGTTGGTGAAATGAATGACCGCGAATGCGGGAGGCTCCCCGCTGCGTTCCAGCTTCTCTCCAGTCATATCCAGATCGAATTGGACATGCGTGCTCTTCAGTGCCGCAAAGGGATGACCTGCCCAGATTCCCGAAACATTGCGGTGAACATGTCCACAGAAGAGATGCGTGAGGCCGCGGCGCGTTCGAAGCAGATCTGCCAATGGACCTGTATCTCGGAGCTTCAACCGATCAAGTGCAGGCACACCGATATTGCATGGCGGGTGGTGAAGGAACATGAGGAGCGGTGCGTCACCCGCGGCCTCGAACTGCTCGGCGATCCACTCCATCCGAGTCGAACAAAGCTCACCATGATGCTTGCCGTCGCTTGCAAGCGTATCGAGATACAGAATTCGGGCGCCCCCAATCTCCTCGGCGTACTGAACAAAGCCATTGCTCCCATCGACCTCCGGGAAAACCGACAACAGCGCATTGCGGTCATCATGGTTCCCCACAAGCAGCCGATGGGGCAAGTGCAAGGGCTCGAGTTCGCGGCGCAGCACCTCATACGCTAGCGTGTTGTTCAGCTGGATCAGGTCACCGGAGATGATGATACGATCCGCATCGGCGTGCAGCGCGTCGATTTCTTTCAGACAGGCTCGAAGGCGCGCCAGTGGATCCACGCCTGCAGGCCAGTCCCGATCCGGTTCGACGAGATGCAGATCGGTTATCCATATCAGCTTCGTCATACGCGAGTACCATCGTTCTGCGGAGCGACAGCAATCGCCGAGAGATCGGTGGTCGCGCGGCGCGGCGGGCTCCCGGCTTCCTTGCGCTCCGAATAGCGATCGGTCAAAAGATCGACGTGAGGCCGTAGCAAAACTGTAAAGCGCATGAGTTCCTCGACCACGTCGGCGATGCGCTCGTAATAGCTCGACGGACGCATTCGCCCCGCCTCGTCGAACTCCTGAAACGCTTTGGCCACGCTCGACTGGTTGGGGATCGTGAACATGCGCATCCACCGTCCCAGAAGTCTCAGCGTGTTGACCGCGTTGAAGGATTGAGATCCGCCCGAAACCTGCATGACCGCGAGAGTGCGGCCTTGAGTGGGCCGCATACCGCCCATGTTCAAGGGAAGGTGGTCGATCTGCGCCTTCATGAGGCCGGTGATCTGACCATGCCGCTCGGGACTACACCAGATCTGGCCTTCGGACCACATCGCATGCTGGCGCAACTCGCGCACCGCGGGATGGTCGTCGCCTGCAACCTGATCCGGGAATGGCAGATCGGACGGATCGAATATACGTGGTTCGCCACCGAAGAACCGTACGAGACGTGCTGCCTCTTCCACGACCAGGCGGGAGTAAGAGCGGCCGCGCAGCGATCCGTAGAGCAATAAGATGCGCGGCGGGTGCTGGGGACCCGGAGGAAAGCCTTCGGCGGGGCGCTTAAGTGCATAATGCTGGTCGAGAGCGGGAAGTGATCGGGAATCGGGAAGAGTGCGGAGTCTCATATCGATTGAGCTTTCTGTGAGGGGTTGAGTAAAAGGAGAGCTGCCAGGCTGGCGAGACCGAGGACGGTCGTCAGAAGAAGCGCGGAAGCGCCATACCGCTCCATAAGCAGTGCGAAAAGAAGCGGTGCCCCTGCCTGTGCAAAGCGGGCAGGAACCATAAGTATGCCCTGACGAAAGCCGTAGTCGGCGGGACCGAAGATCGCGAGCGGGAGGGTCCCCTTGGCAATCGTCAGGATGCCGTTTCCTCCGCCGTGCAGCGCCGCAAAAACCATTGCCGCCGGAGCGCCCCAGCCGAGGACCGCCATTGCGCCGAGAGGATGCGCAATCGCAGCAATACGTGCCGACAACAAAGGGTGGAAATTGCGAAGAAAACCGAATTCCAGGAGGCGCCCGGCCACCTGAGTGGGGCCGATAAGTGAGGCCGCTGTAAGTGCCGCGGTCGGTGTGGCGCCAGCCAGCTGCAAAAGCTGAGGCAAGTGCGCTGCCATGGCAGTACTCGTGAACCAGGTTGCGGCGAACACAAAGGCGAGCAGCGTAATCGTGGCGGTTTGAGGAGGGGAAGCAGTCGACGATACGAATGGTGCAGGCTGCGCGTTCGCCGTTTCGGCGGGCCGGATACTTGCAGGAACTACGAAGCGGTTGAGCGGAAAGCCGATAGCGAGATGGGCCGCCGCCCAAGCGATGCACGTCCAGCGCCATCCCAATTCAGTTTCGAGCCATGCAGAAATCGGCCAGCAAATGGTGCTTGCGAAGCCCGCGATCAGTGTGATGCCGGTGATTGCGCCACGCGCCTCGCTGCCATAGAGCCGGGCGAGCGTCGAAAAGGCGGCTTCATAAAGACCCAGGGCCATGCCCGCGCCAACAATCAGCCACGCGGCAACCAGCATCGCTGTCCCCTGCGCAGCGGCTAGCAGCACGAGACCGGTGGCAAAAATCAGATTCGACAGCGCGAGCACGCCACGGCCTCCGAGACGGTCGATGCGCCGCCCGGCGAAGGGGCCAAGGAACGCCGCCATGACCAGCGCAGCCGAAAATGCCGCGAAAATCACACCTGAAGAGACGCCAAGGTCGTCTGCCATCGGCGCGGCCAATATAGCGGGCAGATAATAGGTCGATCCCCAAGCGAGGGTCTGCGTGCCGCCAAGCGTGGCGACGACAAGGGTTGTCCTGGATATCATCTGCATGATGCGGCAGCTCTGAAAGATACATTGCTCTTCAATGCCTCGAAGATCGATGTATGTAGGTGCAATGAATGCTGTCGCATTGGGGGCGGGACTTTCTCTAAGAGCGGGTTAGGGCATCAGCGGCTGCTTTGCCGGCGATGATGCAGTCCGTAGCTTCGAGCCAGGCCTCAACGGCCGTCTGGAAAGCCTCGCGTCCCTTGTCGGTCAGGGCATAGACTTTCCGCTCACGGCCCTGGACGGTCTCGCTATGCACGCGGAGATAGCCGCCAGCCTCGAAGTCGTTGAGCATTGGATAGACCGTGCCCTCGGTAGGGCTGCAGCACCCATTGGTCGATCTTTCGACCGCCTGGACCACCTCGTAGCCATGCATCGGCTTGTGATGAAGCACGCTCAGCACGAAGAACTTGGAGAGCGACATCTTGATCGTTCCCCGCCAATAGGCGCGTTGGGTGTAGTCGGGCGCTGGTCGGGAGGCGGAAGTTAATGATCTTGGGAGCGGAGCCATGATTCTTTTTATACCTTGATGATCGATGTATCAAGTCCCGACAGCTTGGTGCTTTCGGCTGGATTGGCCGCGTTGGCCCCTATCATGGTTTTGGGCAGGCTGTGCCCGCGTCGCCGAGATCGAAAATCTGATAAGCCATGTTGGTGTTCCTATCGAATGATGGTGGGGGCTGCAGCAGGCCGACTGGCTATCGATACAGAGTGTCTGTGAATTGCTATTGCAAAGATCAGACCAAGCACTGGCAAAACCGCTGCCAGAAGCAGGTTTGTCTGGAGACCAAAGCGGTCGACAATTTGCCCGCCGGCCAGTGATCCAAGTGCGATGCTGATGTTGAAGATCGAGACAAAAAGCGCCGTGGCGACCTCGATGGCTGAGGGGGCTGCTTTCATCATCCAGCTTTGCAGGCCGACGGAGACACCCCCGTAAGCGATCCCCCACAGGACCAGGATTAGCGTACCGCCCATGGGCGTGTCACCGAACAAAGCAAATCCGGAGATTGTTGCGGCGAGTGCGACAGCGATGGCGATCAGCGCGGCGGCGGTGTGTCGCGATACCATGAGCCCGCACAAAAAGTTCCCGGCGATGCCAGCAGCGCCATAGGCGAAGAGAAGAACGCCGATCCATTCGACGCCGATGCCCGACGTGTTTTGCAGAAGTGGGCGGACGAAGGTGTAGGCCATGAAGTGCCCGGCGACGAAAAGAAATGTGGTGGCCAGACCAAGCTGGATTGGGTGCCGCGCAATCTGATCTCTAAACGTACGAAGCCGCACTGACCGACTGACGGGGAGCTCCGGCAGGCTCCAGAGGTTAACGGCCAGAACGAGAACGCTGAAGAAGGCCATTGCCCCGAAAGCTGCGCGCCAGCCGGCGAAATCACCGATGGCCGCGCCGATCGGTACACCGAACACGGAAGCCGCGGCGACGCCTCCGAAGATGATCGCCGTTGCCAGGCCAATTGATCTTTTGGACACGAGCCTCGTTGCGAGGCCTCCGGCAATGGCCCAGATGCCCCCCATGCAAAATCCGACGATTACGCGCGCGGCCAGAAGCCACCCAATGGTGGGTGCCAGCGCAGATGTCAGATTGGCGATTATCAGCAGCAGGAGTAGGGCGGCCAGTATACGCCGCCTGTCCACGCCGCCGGCAGCGAGGACGGCAATGGGAGCGAAGAGAGCAGCGAGAACCGCCGGTACGGAAATTGTCAGCCCGGCCACGCCGACAGAGGTTCCCAATGTGTCGGCAATGGGTGTCATCAACCCCACCGGCAACATTTCGGTCGTCACGACGGAGAATGTGGACAGGGCAACCGCGTAGACGCAGATCCACCTCTCATTGCAGCCGGAGCCGCGTTGCTGATGCGGCGCTTGCTGTTCTAAGTGCTTCATCCACTCGTCCCTTCTGATGTTCGGGATGCAGGCGAGGAATGTGGCGCTCACCCCTTGTGTTTTGAATTGCCTGCATCGTTCATTTCCAGTGCTTTCCGCTGTTTACAGTATCGATAGGGGCGATAAAGTAGGCTAATGTAGCAACAGTGGGGACAAATCGTGCCCAATGGTGAGTCATGGGACTTAATCGTATCGGTGATGTGTTGGCATTCGTACGTGTCGCGGATAGCCAGAGCTTTACGGTCGCTGCCGACCGCCTCGGTCTCTCCCGATCCTCTGTTGGAAAGTGTATCGTTCGACTTGAGGAAAGCCTTTCAACGCGCCTGATTCATCGCACGACGCGCAGTGTCACGCTCACGGAAGAAGGCCGCATATTCTACGAACATGCGATGCGAATCCTCGGCGAGGCCGATGACGCCGAGGCTGCACTCGCGCAACGAAATGAGATTCCTCGGGGTCGGCTACGCCTCGATCTTCCGATTGCCATGGGCCGGTTGCATGTCCTGCCGGTGCTCCAGGACTTCCTTGCACAATGGCCCGACCTGGTGGCTGACATATCGTTCTCCGATGAGTATCGCGATCTCGTTGCGGAAGGGATCGATGTGGCAATCCGTATCGGAGGCGCGCCCGACAGTCGCCTGATCAGGCAGGTTTTGGCGCCTCATCGCTATATCACCTGCGCAGCGCCGAGCTTTCTCGAGCAGAACGGGATTCCGCGCTCGTTCGATGATATTCAACACTACGACAAGATCGTCTTTTCCCACGCCAACGGCGTGTCGCGCTGGCGTTACAAGGTAAATGGAGAAGACCGAGATGTCAGCGTTCAGGGGCGCTTGCGTCTGGGCAACACCGAGGCCATGCGCGATGCTGCTTTGGCCGGTCTCGGCCTTGTCCAGCTCAGTGCGTTTCTTGTCGGTGAGGACATCAGGCAAGGTAGGCTCATCGCAGTGATGACAGAATTTACGCGCGAAGAACCACCAATCTGCGCGGTCTATCCGACACGGCGGCATTTATCCCCGAAGGTCCGGATGTTCATCGAAGAAATTCGCCAGAGATGGAGAGCTGGGCCACCTTGGCATTGAGGTTTGGTTCAGGGTCCCTGTCCGGCGTCGTGCAAATCGGCATATGCCCGCTCTCTCAATTGCCGGTTCGAGGTTCTCCTGGGCATCGTCTAGTCGTCCGCCATTGGGGGCGGTTACCGAACGGCGGCTTACTGAGTTTTCCCGCCAGAACCGGACAGGCAGCAGGCGGCCCAATTTCGGTCTTTTGAATCGCACTGTTGCCGATGGGCAAGCAGGGACCCGAAAGAGCCATGAGTGCGAGCTTGGACGAGCTTAGCCCAACATGCCACCGCTTGGAAAAGGCCCTGCTGACATCGACGGTTGCGCACTCCCGCAACCAGTTCCAGCTAAAAATAATCCAATTTGGGCAATCGATTATCCTAGATTGGCCAATTCAACCGCCCCCAGGGTCACCGAAAATCGATAGCCTAGCTTGCAGGTTCAAATCACCTCGCTACCGATACCCGCGTGGGTGACGTTCCAAGGAACAACCTTTGATATGTCAATCGAAGCCGCCCCGTATTCTCGGTTCCAGTTCCCGAATTGATGGGGTTGAGAACGGTCGCCGGCGCTATTGAGCATCCGTCAAGCCGAACGACTTCAGACCGATATGTACATGCGCCGGGAGCCCGAAAGATGACTCTTCATCAGATTGGACGCATGATCGTTGTCCCAATCCTCCAAGGCCTTGATGATCTCCAAATGCTCTGTGCAGGAGAGTTTCATCCGATCGATGGACAGGCTGGGAAAAGAAACGAATTCATGTAGCTTTCTCAGGCGATTCTGATTTTCTACCGCTCGCTGGATGAAGGCGTTGTTGGAGCATTCGGCCAGTGTCAAATGGAAGTCGGAGTTGATAGCGAAGAATTCTGCGGCGGAGTTCTCCCCGAGTCGATCGAGAAACAAGGTATGCGCGTCGCGTATACGAGAAAAGGCTTGCGGATCAGGCCGAAAGCTGGGCTCAAGCAAGCCGCCACACTCAACAAGAATGCGGAATCTGTAACTCTGTTCCAGTGCCTCTGGCGTTGCCAGTCCTGGCTCGAAGTGCCAGCCCTTTCCGCGGCTGCGGCTTAGGATGCCGTGCTCGGCCAGCCTGAGGAGCGCAGTGCGTAACTCGCTTGCGCCCACCTCGTAGCGGGCAAGCAAATGGCTTTCATTCACGGTCTCCGATAGCTCGCCTTGAACATAGTCGCGCAGTATCCGGTCGTAGATGCTGTCGGCTCCGCTTTCGGGCTTGACTTGAATCCGCCGGGCCAGTGCTGCGCCGTCCTCGACGAGATAGAAACCCCGGTTGGTCCGAGCCTCGACGATTCCTCTCTCTTGTAGGCGCTTGAGCGCGCTGCGCACCGGTGAGCGGGATACACGCAATCGCTTTGCAAGCCCCTCTTCGGCAAGATGCGCGCCGCTCGGCATGTTCTCTTTGACGGCAATCATGACGATCTGTTCGGCCAGATCCTGATGCAGGGCGCTTGCTCCCTTGGCATCGTTGCCCCGCCGTACCCGCCGGCTAGAGAAAACAGTGTTTGGCACGCCGTTCTCCGTATCTGTCGCTTCTTGAGACTAAAAATGCGCCCTCCACCCACGGTTGCCGCAGGCAGACACGTACATTCCTTTTAGCCTAATTGCACGCGCACCCAAAGACGGCGCGCTGTGGGAAACCGTCAGGAACGTCGAACGCGGACTGCGTTTCCCGCGGTAGCGACGATCGGGGGGCATATGCTGCAGCGTCCGTATGCCCCTCGGTCGAGAACGATCACGCGGCTTTGTGCATCGGGCAGAGGTTGTGGCGCCAGTCCGGTTCACAGGCGGGGCCATCAATCCGGCAAGCCCGACAACCGCCGATCCGCCAGCCACCGGCTATGCGCCAAAACGGCCGTTCGCTGGATCGCGTATCGCCTTTTCCCGTCGCATCCGAAACGCTTCGCCCCAAAGGGACGGAACGCCTGCGATCACCGTCTGTTGCGCATGCACCGACTGTCTTTCCGTGATCGCGGTGGGCTGAAACCTCCAGTTCGGCAACGGACATAACGGCGATGTCGGTTTCCCGCTTTTACCTGACGGTGAGCAGGCGCCGCACTGCAAATGCTTCACTCGGCGCCTTGAAGCCTATCCGGTTGAAACGGGCGTTCCGAGAACATGATGCTCACGAACCGGCATCTCCCGCCGGACGGTATGTAGATGGTCGATTTCGAGATGTGCCGTCACGCCACACTCCATGTCCTCGGCGCGGGCCACAACGGTGCCCCAAGGACCAGCGACCATCGAATGACCATACTTGCGTCGCCTTTCGCCGTTCTCGATGTATTCCCCGATCTGACCGGGTGCCAGCACATAGGTCTGTGTTTCGATCGCACGAGCGCGGAGAAGCACTTCCCAATGGTCCTTGCCGGTCATCAGTGTGAAGGCGGCTGGCAACACGATGACATCTGCACCCTTGCGAGCCAACGCGGCGAAAAGCTCTGGAAAACGCAGATCATAGCAGATCGTGCAACCGAAGGTGATACCGTCCACTTGATAGGTAACGATCTCCGTGCCGCGGCCGTAGCTGTCCGACTCCCGGTAGATCATGCCGTCGGGGGTCGCCACATCGAACAGGTGGATCTTGCGGTAACGTGCGATCTCGCGGCCGGCGTCGTCGAAGACGACCGTCGTGTTGTAGACTTGGCCCTCGTGCAGTTCGGCCACACTGCCGGCATGGATGTAGACGCCGAGCTCGCGCGCGAGTTCCTGCATGAGCCGATAGGCGGCCGACTGCGGGAAGGGCTCGGCCGCTGCGCGGGCGGTTCCCGGTGGGCCGCCCTGGATGTCGAAGCATTCCGGCAGCGCAATCAACCGCGGCCGTTCCTTCTCGACGGTGCGGCGGATCATAGCGGCCGCCTTTTCGAGATTGGCGCGCTTGTCGTCGCGCACGTTCATCTGCAACAGTGTAACCTTCATGGGATTTCCTTTTTTACGCTAGACTAGCTGGCAGCCAAGCCGGGGCGGCATGAGACGAAGTGGCCGTCGGCGACCTCTATCAACCGCGCCGCTCCACCAGCTCCCCCACTGTCATTGCCGTCCTCGGCCCAATCGAACACCATGCCGTCTGGTGCGGCGGTCGGCTGGGAGTACGCACGTGTGCCGATGCGATAGGAGGCATCCGCACTGCGATGTAAATCCGGCACTGCCTTCAGAAGCAGCCGTGTGTAGGGATGCCGGGGCTGGTCGAAGATCATGTCGCGCGCGCCGTGCTCGACGATACGACCGGCCTGCATGACAATCACGCGGTCGGCAATCTGCTCCACGACGCCGAGATCGTGAGAGATGAAGAGATAGGCGAAGCCATGATCGACCTGCAGCCGCTTCATCAGTTCCAGAATCTTCGCCTGCACTGTGATATCGAGCGCGGAGACCGGTTCGTCAGCGACGATGAGCTTCGGCTTCATAATGAGCGCCCGGGCGATACAGACGCGCTGGCGCTGTCCGCCGGAAAGCTGGTGTGGAAAGCGCCCCAGATATTCGGCGGAAAGATCGACCTCGGCCAACGCCTGTCTTGCCCGGTCCCGATACTCCGCACGCGTGACATCAGGCACGTGGCGCAGGCCCTCCGACACAATCTCCCCGATCCTGCGGCGCGGATCGAGTGAGGAATAGGGATCCTGAAAGACGATTTGCATTTGCCGGCGCAGCGCCAGCAAACGTTCGGCCGAAAGCGCGTAGACATCTTCGCCTGCCACGCGGATGTCGCCTTCCACATGGTCGATCAGCCGTAGAATGGCGCGGCCGAGCGTCGTCTTGCCTGAACCGGATTCACCCACGACTGCGACGGTCTCGCTCCGACCGACCGTCAGCGAAACGCCTTTGAGCGCTTCCGTGCAAGTCGGCTTTGCCCAAGGTAGAAAGGATTTGCGTTCGAAGACGACGCGCAGGTTCTCCACTTCGACCAGCGGACCGCTTGCGGCGGGAATGTCGCGTCGCCAGGACTTCTCGCGGCTGGGAAGCGCCTCGATCAGCGCAACCGTATATGGGTGCTGCGGGCGAAGCAGGATGTCGCTCGTGGCGCCTTCCTCGACAAGTTCGCCCTTGCGCATGACCATCAGCCGTTCCGTATAGGCGCCGACCGCGCCTAGATCGTGCGAAATTAGCATCAGGGCCACGCCGAGGTCGCGGGTTACCTCCGACATGATCTCAAGCACTTCTTTCTGGATGACCGCGTCCAGGGCGGTCGTCGGCTCGTCGGCGATCAGAAGGTCGGGCTGCATCAGAAGCACAGAGGCAAGAAGGATGCGCTGGCGCATGCCGCCAGAAAACTCGTGCGGATATTTCTTCAGGCAGCCTTCCGGATCGGCGATGCGCACACGCTCCAGCATCGCGTGGATGCGGGGTGCCAATGCCTGCCGGGAACATTCGCCCTGAGTCCGTAGCCCTTCGGTAATCTGCGCCCCAATGGTCATAGATGGGTTGAGCGAAGTCATCGGTTCCTGGAACACCATCCCGATACCCGAACCCCGCACACGGCGCATATCTCCCGGCTTCAAATTGGCAAGATCGGTGCCCTTGAAGAGGATACGTCCTGAGGTGATCTTCCCCGGCTTCGGCAGAAGCTGCATGACCGCGCGGGCAAGCATGCTCTTGCCGCTGCCCGACTCGCCCACGATGCCGAACGCTTCGCCTGGGTACAGCGCCAAGCCGAGATCGCGCACCACCTCTCCGACGCCGGGAAACGATACACCGAGGTCGGCGATCTGAAGAAGGGGTTTATCCGATTGGTGTCGCAAATTCGTCTTCTGCATTGCTGCTCTGTTCATTCTGCTGCCCTCGGGTCGAGCCAATCGCGCAGCGAATCTCCGAACAGGTTCACGCCGAGAAGCAGGTAAGAGATCGCCAGCCCCGGAAAGATCACGGCCCATGGCGCTTGTGCGAAGATATTGCGACCGTCCGAAAGCATCGCTCCCCAGGTGGGGATTTCCGGCGGCACGCCGAGGCCGAGAAAGCTGAGTGCGCTTTCGGTCAGCACTGCCGAGCCGAACAATGCTGTACTGAGCACCGTCAAGGGTGCCACGCAGTTGGGAACGACATGGTAGAGGATCGTAAAGCCGTTGCGATTGCCAAGCGCACGTGAGGCCTCGATGAACTCTTTCTCTCGCAACGACAGCACGGCCGAGCGGACGACGCGGAAAACTGTTGGCGTGAAGGTAATGGCCATGGCGCCGATCATCCCGGCCACACTGGGTCCGGTCACGGCCATGATGCCGAGCGCGAGCAGTATGCCGGGCATCGCCAGGATTGCATCCATCAGAAGCATGAGCCCGCGGTCGAGCCAGCCCATGTAAAAGCCCGCAACGGCGCCGAGCACGGTCCCGGCCGCCAGCGCGCAGCATACAGCCACACCGCTGACGGCGATGCTGACCGACGCGCCGATCAGGATGCGGCTGAAGAGATCGCGCCCCAAATGATCGGTGCCGAATAGGGACTGCAGCGATGGCGGGGCATAGCGGTGGGCGAAATCGAGCGCGTTGGGATCGAATGGTGTCCACACAAGGCCGATCAGGGCGAGCAGCAGGACACTGCCGACAAGAATCGGCCCCGGGCTAAAATGCGACAGTCGTATGGTCGTTTGGCTCACAACTTCACCCTTGGGTCGAGCAGCGGATAACAAAGGTCCACCAGGAGATTGACGGTGATGAAAATGAAGGAAACGAAGAGCAGGCAGGCTTGGACAACTTGGTAATCGCGGGCATAGATCGCGTCGACGAGATAGCGCCCGAGACCGGGAATGGAGAAGACCGTCTCGGTGACCGCGGCACCGCCCAGGCTGTTGCCGAGTGTGATGCCGATCAAGGTCAGCGTGGGCGCAAGCGCGTTCGGCAAGACATGCCTCAACAGCACCCGGCGCTCGCTGAGTCCCTTCGCACGTGCGTGAGCCACATATTCGAGCTGTAGTACTTCCAGTGCGCTGGAGCGCGACATGCGAATGATGGAGGCGAGCTCACCAACGACGAGCGCCGTGACGGGCATGATCATGTAGAGAAGGCCTTTATATAAGTCGTCACTGAGCGAAACATATCCGACCACGGGCAGTAGGTGCGCCTGTATGCCGAAGACGAGAATCAGGATCAGCCCGACCCAGAATGTCGGCATCGATACCAGGATGATGGCGGTGAGCCGGGCTGCATAATCGAAGCTCGTTTTCGCGCGCCAAGCAGCGACCACACCGATTGGAACGGAAATCAGACTTGCCAGCAGGAGCGCTATCCCGGTGAACTTGGCTGTGATTGCGAAGCGGTAAAGCAGGGTCGGCAGGATTTCCTCGCCGCTATGCGCTGATCGCCCGAAATCGCCTTGCAGAATGTTCGAAAGCCAGATGCCGAACTGAACCGGCAATGGACGGTCGAGACCCATCTCGCGGCGTACGCGTTCGATCGCCCCGGCGTCGTCCAGGTCGCCGACCAGCAATTGGGCTGGGTCTCCGGGGATCAACCGCATGAGCGTGAAGACGATGATGGCGACGACCAGCAAGGTCGGTCCTGCCATGAAGATGCGTTTGACGGCGTAGGTCATGAAAATCCCCGGAGCGTTTCTTGTTGTCTCGGCGGCTTATTCGCTGAGCCACGCACCCCATAGGCGCGGATGACCCACACCGAATTCGGCATAGCCCTCAAGCGCCGTCGCACCGGCCGAAACGACAATCGGATTGTAAAGGCTGACACCCGGCAGGTCTTTCACCAGCACTTCGTGCAGCGCGTCGATATGATCCTGTCTTTGGTCCGGATCGACGGTCGTCGCCGCCTTCTCCAGCAATGCGGTAAAGGCGTCATCCACGATCTCGTGTGCCTTTGCGCTTTCCTGGTTGGTGTCGCTCACCAGTTCGAAGCTCAGATATGGGTCCGTGCGCGGGGAATAGCCGAAGAGCATCATCTGGTAGCCGCCCTCGTAGTAAGCGTCGAGCTGTGTCGCCCATTCCACCACCTCCAACTCGGCGTCGAAGCCCGCTTGCTTCAACTGTTGCTGGACAATAAGCGACGCATCATACTCGTCTTGAAAACGCCGGTTGGTCATGATCTTGAGCGTCTGGCCGTTATAGCCCGCTTCTTCGGCAGCTTTTTTTGCGCCTGTGGGATCGAAGCCCGGTCCCTCGTCCTGAACTGGTGTGTGATAGGCGCTCAACTTCGGTACGGCGGAGGGATTTCCCGTCGACACGCCGTTCGTCATGATCGCTGCGATCTGGTCGATGTCGATGGCACGGGCAATTGCGCGTCGCATCGCCGCGTCCGCGAACAACCCGTCCTTGCGGTTGAACAGCAGCACTTTCCACCCGAACGTCTCTGACGTGTAGACGTCGAGGTCAGCATTGGCCTTGAGTTCGTCAAGGTCGTTGGGTGTGAACTCCCGCGCAAGCTGCACGTCTCCGGCGAGCAGCGCCGCCTTGGCCACGGAGGCATCCGGCACGACCAGGAAAGTGACGGTATCGATGTAAGCTGTCCTGTCGCCGGCAAAACCGCTCGTCGGTGCCTGATTTGGAACGTAGTCCTCGAAACGCTCCAGGCGGACATATTCGCCCTGCTTCCATTCGTTGAGTCTGTAGGGGCCGGTTCCGATAGGGTTCACGAAACTGCCGTCGTCCGCAACCGAGTCCGGATGCAGGATCGCGCCGATGCATTGATGGTTGGCCATTTTAGGCAGGAACACCGCACTTGGCTTGTCGAGCGTGAAGACCACAGTCTGCGGGTCGGGTGCTTCGATTCCGTCGATGACCACGTCGCCGCCTTCGACATACCAGCTCCGGCAACGCCAGCCGGTTTCTTCGGCCAGCATCCGCTCCCAACTCCACTTCACCTCCTCGGAGGTGACGGGTTCGCCGTTATGAAAGGTCCATTCATCGCGGAGGGTGAACGTGTGCACAAGGCCATCCTCGGACACATCCAGCGCCTTGGCGCCGAGCAATCCGACGGTGCCGTCCTCCTTGTAGGCCACGAGCCCTTCCACCACATGGTTCATCACCGCGTCGGTATTGCTGTCGCGTTTTACGCCGGGATCGACGCCCTGAATATCCGTGGTGAGCGCGATGTTGACGCTCCCTCCGGGTTTAGGCTTCTCTTCGCAGAAGGCGGCGTTCAGCGGCGACACCACGGCTGCCGTGGCGAGCGCGCCGGCTGCAATCGCCCCCATTTTGCGAGATATTTGTGGTTGTTTAAGCAGTCCCATTTTGTTCTCCCTCTTGATTGCGGTTCGCGCCACGCTTGTTCAGGTGAATGAATATTCGTGGAAATCGCGTCCCTGATACGGAGTGCGGCAAACCCGCATCCTGCCTGCGGCAGGCTCCATAACGATTGTGGCCACGGTGGACTCCAGGACACCCGACTTGTTGGCCGACGGCGGCTGGAGAACCCCGTAGGGCTCGTCCGTCCGGTCCATGAAAGCGTTGATCACCATGTCCATGTCGACCGGCCGCGACCGGTGCGCCAGCCGTTGCTCGATCAGCATTTCCCGCACCAGCGAATCCGGCGAGGCGCGCACGCCATCGTCCGCCGTGGAGGCCAATGCGGCCGTGTTCTTGAAATGGTTCGTATGCACCAGAAGACCGTCTTCCGGTTTGATCCAGAAGACGTTTCGCGGCGTCGTCTCGAGGTCGATCGCCAGGCCCGAGGCGTGACTGATCATGAAATTGTGGGAATAGTTGCGCGGCGCCTTCATGACCACGCCGATGGCTTCTCCAAGCGTCCTCCGACGCAACAGGTTGCGGCGGATGACCGGGCTGCACACGCCGGCAGTGCGGCCTTCCGCATCGGTATGCAATCCGTTCGCGGTAAGCGCCAGGCCGGCCTTGTTCATGCCGCTGCGCGCCAATTGACCGGCCTCGGCAAGGGTCAATATCTCGGTGCCGTCCTCCTCTTTGATCCTCAGAACGACGGTGGACGCGGCCACAGCGTCCAGCCAGTCCCAGTTCTGCCCATGAAGAACCGTCGCCGATTGCGTGATCTCCGGCAGCGCCACAATGCCCGAACACTCGGCCGGAATCGCCGGACTGTTCTCGTATCGTCTGGCGTTGAGAACCTCTGTACGGGCGTTGATCATCAGAACGGATTCGACCGGCTGCTCCGCTCCCGCAGCGATCGCGACGATCTCACGTTCGCTGCCGGGATCGTAAGCTGCGATTTCCTTCCGAACGTTGTCGCAGATCAGGCACGCCTCCTGCCAATCCACGCCTCTCCGCGCAAATTCTTCGCGATAGAAGGCCAAGCTGCGCGCAATGTGGTCGCCGGCCGCGCGGCCATATTGCCGACCGCGCTCGTCTGGCCCGCCTTCGATCTCGATGAGGGGAAAGGCGTTCATGAGGCGCCCCGCTCGCCAAGACATTTTTCGAAGAAGGTGAAGACCGGCTCGAGTACGTCCAGACCACTGTGACCGACACCGTCGACCACGGCATGCTCGACTTCGATATCATGCGCTTCAAGATTGTCGCGCAGGGCTTTCAGACGCTGAACACGGTTCTCGCCTGCATCATTCGCGCCTGGTCGCCAAGTCCAGCTTCCTTCCTTCACACGGACGTTCCAGGTTTCGGTGTCTCTGCTTCCAACGACAAGCTGGACGGGCACTTGCCTGAGAGCCTCCACATCGATCGCGGTTCCGAAACGGTTCGCTACTCCGCCGATGCCCGGCCACCATTCGACTTCCGGCATCAGTCGCGTCACCGTGCCCGGCGCGCCGATTGAAACACCGCGCAAGGCGCTTGGGTGCAGGTAATAAAATCTGTGCGCGAATTGTCCGCCGCCGGAAAACCCGAACAGCAGAAAACGTTCGGCGACCTTGTCGAGCACCTTGCGCACCTCGCTCACCATGTTGAGAAGCGCAAGGTCGAACCGGATATCCTGATAGTCGAGATATTTGTAGTTGTGCGCTTCTTCTGGCGCTTCCGCGTAGGAACCGGTCACCCCGATCGGAAACAATGGAGCCAGGACAACGCTGTTCGTCCGCTCCGCGAACCGCGCGAACGCGTCACGATAGCCCTCTGCAGTCCGGCGGGTCCCGTGCAACGCGACGATCAGGCTCACTTCGGCCACATCTGCCCTGTGATAGGCCGCCGGAACGTAGAGGCAGTAGGAAAGCCGTTTGTCGCTCTGCAGCGAAAAGAACGGTGTCGCCTCATAGTAAGGAAAGAAGTCTTCGATGCTCATCCGGTTGTCCTCACTTGAAGGGCTTGCAGCTGCGAGCAGCCTGATTGTGCTCGATGGAAATTGTATTTAACTCATGTTAGATACAATGTAAAGATGCGGCCTTGAAGCACGGATCGTGGCCTTTATCGCCACGCAGCCGGTGAGTGACGGCGGCACGGGGAGGAGAGCCTTGCGGCGGAGTTGAGCGTTGGAGAATATCGTCGGAGGGGCTTTGTCCGGTACCGCTTGCTGACTGAGGCGGCGCTTTTGCAATCCGGACTGTTTCATGCGGAAAGCGCGCTCTACGTTCGCTACTCCTCCCATCTTCGGAGCTCGCAATCGATCGACGAGCAGCGTCAGCTCTGCCGCCAACTGGCGGAGTGGGAATGATGGGAGGGGTGCGGGCAACTACTTCGATGAGGCGCTGTCCGGTGCGAGCATTCGTGGATGTGCGGGACTGAGCCGCCCCCGGTGGACGCCCGCGACGGTCGGCTCATATCGTCCGGGCGGAGGCGCTCGACCGGATCTCCCGTGATCGGAGGACTAGGCGATCTCCCGCCTTAACTGGTCGACCTTTGCGCCGACCCATTGCCGGGCATCGTCGCCGAACACGAGCCGCGATGGCACGTGGTCCTGCAAAGCAAGCGCCACGATCTGCGTGGCGAGCATCTTTGGATCACCGGGCTGGCTGCCATTGGCCGCGTCCACAAACGATTGATACTGTGCGATCGCCTCTGCATAGTCTGGAATGTCGATGCTGCCGAAGTTCGCAGACTTCCGGTCCATGAAATCGGTGCGCAGCATCCCCGGCTCGACAAGAAGCGAGCGGACACCCAGCGGTGCCAATTCTTGCGCAAACCCCTCCATCCACCCTTCGACCGCAAACTTCGACGCTGAATACACCGCACCGCCGCCGTTGGAGACCAACCCGCTGACCGACGAAATGGTGACGATGAGGCCAGAGCGGCGCTCACGCATTTGGGGCACAACAGCACGCGCGACATTCATCGTGCCGAACAGGTTGACCTCGAACTGACGACGCACCGCGGCATCGGTGAACGTCTCGAAGAAACCCAGTTCGGCATAGCCCGCATTGTTGACCAGCACGTCGATCGCACCGAACCGTTCGGTGGTCTCGGCGGCAACCGAGTTCGCGGCTTCGGCGTCGGTGATATCGAGCGCGAGGGCGTGCATGCGTTCGTGTTCGCCCGAGAGGGCATCGCGCAGCGCGGCGACGGACCGCGCCGTTGCCACTACCGTTTCGCCCGCATTGAGTGCCGCGCGTGTGATCTCAAATCCAAGTCCCCGGCTCGCGCCCGTCACCAACCAAACCTTGCCCATCGTCTGTCTCTCGCTTCTTTCGCTGTGCTTAAATAGTTAGAAGTGCTAATTGATCAGAACAATGGCCTAATTAGTAATGGGCCCCAGTAGCAAGGATTATCAATGCGTCCGGATCAGCTCGGCGACCTCGCCGTCTTCGCGGCGATTGCCTCCGATCGCAGCTTCACGCGTGCCGCGAAGCGGCTCGGCGTCACGCAGTCGGCGTTGAGCCAAACCATGAAGCGGTTGGAGGGCCAACTCGGTTTTCGCCTGCTCTCCCGCACGACGCGCAGCGTCGCCCCGACCGCTGCCGGCGAACGCCTGCTCGCCACCTTGTCGCCGGCACTGGCCGGATTAGACGACGAGATCGAGGCGCTGTCCCAGGCACGCGGGGCAGCGACCGGTACCGTCCGGATCACGACGGGCAAACATGCCGCGGACACAGTGCTGTGGCCGATGCTCCCGTCTTTCATGCGCCGCCACCCCGGCATCGAGGTGGAGGTGTGTGTGGAAGACGGGATGGCAGACGTTGTGGCAGGCCGCTACGATGCGGGTATTCGGCTAGGCGAGCGGTTGGAGAAGGACATGATTGCGCTGCCGGTCGGGCCTGCGCTTCGTGTCGCGGTGGTGGCCACGCCCGGCTATCTGAACGACCATCCGGCGCCGATGAGGCCCGCCGACCTCACGGCGCATCGCTGCGTCGCCTACCGCGACGCACATGGCGACCTCTCTCCCTGGTCGTTTGAGCGTGATGGCCATGCGGTGACGGTCACGCCAGGCCACGGGCCGGTGTTCAACGACGGGGACCTGTTGGTGGCCGCCGCCCTTGAGGGGTTCGGCATCCTCTACATCCTCGAAGATCTGGTGGCGGCTCCGATTGCCGATGGCCGGCTCACCCGCCTGCTGGAACCGTGGTGCGAGCCATTCGCCGGCTACCACCTTTACTATCCCGATCGGAAGGGGACGATGGCCTTCGAACTGTTCAAGAAGACGCTACATAAATGCAGGACCGTGTGAAAACTCGGTCAGGCGTCGGTGTCGAATCTCGAAACTGGATCCTTTCTGGGAAGGAGATGGGAAGGAGAGGCGGCTCGCGATGGCAGCTAGCGGCTATCGCTTTTCCCAAACCAAGCCTGTCCGCAAACCACCCAAATCAGACTTCCTCTCTGATCGGGCGAACGGCAGTTTCCAGAAAAGTCGAAAGCAGACCGACCGAACGAGATGAGAGCGCTACGCCACAGTTTGGCAGGGTTTCAAATCGTTGCGAAACCTTGTCGACCGTTCGATGCCTGATCAGTTGAATGTACGAGCTTGTAAAAACCGACATCAATGCGACCGCTCCGGAAGCCGAGTTCGCAGTAGACGAGATAATAGAGCCACATACGCCTGAAGCGCTCGTCGAAGCCGAGGCGGGCGATGTCGGGCCACGCTGACAGGAAGCGGTCGCGCCAGGCACGCAAGGTCAATGCATATGACACGCCGAACGTCTCTTGATGCACGAGTGAGAGGCCTGCCCGAGCCGCCTCAACACGCAGGATCGTTTTCGTCGGCAGCATACCGCCCGGGAAGATGTAGCGTTGGATGAAGTCGGGCATACGCCGATAACCCTCGTAATGCTCGTCGGCGATAGTGATTGCTTGCAGAAGCGCCGAACCTCCCGGTCTCAGCGAGGCGCCCAGCTTGCCGAAATACGTCGCCCAGTACTCCGCCCCCACCGCCTCGATCATTTCGATCGACACGATCCGGTCGAACTGCCCGTCGCAATCCCTGTAATCCTGCAATCGGATATCGGCGGGAGTACCGGCCAGTCGAACGTCGGCGAATGCACGCTGTTCGTCCGACAGGGTCAGGCCGGTTACTTTGCCGACGCCGCACTCGATCAGGCGCTCGGCCATGGCACCCCAGCCGCAACCGATTTCCAGCACACTCTCGCCGCCGTCGATTCCCAGAAGTTTCACGGCGCGGTCGAGTTTGGCTTTCTGAGCCGTGTCCAGATCCTCCTCACCGGTGCGATAGAGGGCAGACGAATAATTCACACCGCTGTCCAGCCAGCGGGCATAGAAAGCGTTTCCAAGATCGTAATGGGCGACGATGTTGCGTCGGCTGCCGCGCCGTGTGTTCGCGTTGAGACGATGCTTCACCCTGTTCAGGAGTGCGGCGAACCGCGATCCGCTGTTTATACCGGCGAGCTGATCAGTGTTGTCGAGGCCGAAGGCCAGCATTGCGTCGAGATCAGGAGACGACCAGTCGCCGTCAATCCAGCCCTGCGCAAAGCCGATCTCGCCATCGCGCAGTATGCGCCAGAAGCCGCGCCAGTTCGTGAAAGAAATTGACGCCTCGACTCCCGCTGCACTGCCCGCGAGCATGATCGTCTCGCCATGCGGCAGCCCGATGATCAGGCGTCCGCGGGCCGGCACTGGGAGCAGCGCTGCAGCAACACGGGCGGCGATGCTTCGCCTGCGAGCAGATGCCGGAATCGCGAGTTTGGATCGAGATGCGGTCATGACTGCGTTCGGACATTTGTAATGATGGAGACAGGCGTTTGTGGCGGTGCCGGGCGGTCGTGCAGCCGCACGCCCTTGAGCAGCAACAGCAACGCGTTCCAGTGGATCGCTGCGATCACCTTGAAGGTAAGAAGCGGATGCGTGAAAAACAGACCGAGCAGTGCCCTGTCGGTGAGAACGCGCCGGCGCCCGGTGAGGGCTGCGGAAATCAGGGGACCGCTGCTGTCCGATCCCTTTATGGCGACGGTCACGCAATCACCCTCGAGCCGGACGCTGAAATCGTAACGCATCTCCATGTCCATGAAGGGCGAGACGTAAAACTGCTTGTCGGCGCTATGTCTGGCGGGAGGGTCCTGGGTCTCGTCGACCGCCACCAGATAGGCGTGGCGCTGGCGAAACGTGTTGTGGACCTCATACAGGATAGCCATCAGCGTGCCGTCGCGGTTATGGCAGAAGAAAACGCTGAGCGGGTTGAAGCCGTAGCTGAGGATGCGCGGCATGCACAGCAAGCTGATACTGACGCCACGCGTGTCTAGGCCTCCACGACGCAGCGTATCCTCCACATAAGCACGAACCGGCCGACCGTCGCCCGCGCCGTGGTCGCGGTCGAAGAAGGAGAAGAGGTTGAACCGGTTGCGCGAGAACCAGCGCAACGTCGCGGACAGACGGTCGATCTCGTCGAGATCGAGCAACAGCCAATACATGCGATAGCGAAGATAATGCTTCGCCGGTTTGAACCGACGGTGGCTGACCGAACCGACATACAGTTTAGAGAAGAAGCTCACGCGGCGATCTCCTGCGTTGATACTGCGACCGGAAGGGGATCCATGCATATTCTGCCGGATTCGTCTGGCACCTGCCAGGGTCTGCGCACGCCGCCCAGCGCTTCGGCGACTGCAAGTCCCGACTGCAAGCCGTCCTCATGGAAACCGGCGCCGAACCAGGCGCCGCAGTACCATGTGTTCAAATAGCCCTGCAGCGACCAGAGCCGCTGCTGCGCTGCCATGGCGCGCGGATCGAACAGCGGGTGTTCGTATTCCTCCCGATGAAGCTCCGCCCCGATTGCGATCTCACGGTCGGGATTGAGGGTGACGAAGAGGTTTTGCCGCGTCGGCAGTTGCTGGAGCCTGTTCATCCAGTAGGTGACCGAAATCGAGGTGTGCTCTGCCCCCGACTGCCCGAGATAGTTCCAGCTCGACCAGGCGGCGCGGCGGCGCGGCATGAACGACGGATCGGTGTGCAGCACGGCGACGCTGCGGCTGTAGCGGATGGCGCCAAGCAGTTCGCGCTCTGGCGATCCGGGAGTGTCCAGCATCGCAAGCGCCTGGTCAGGATGTGTGGCGATCACAACATGGTCGAAGCGAGCGCTCGAACCGTCAGTGCAATCCACCGTGACACCGCGCCCGTCGCGGCAGATGGCGGCGACCCGCGTCGATTTGCGGATGCGCGCGGCGAAGCCGGCCGTAAGCCGGACGACATAGCTGCGGCTTCCGCCGGCGACGGAGCGCCAGACGGGGCGGTTGGTGAGGCGCAACAACCCGTGATTCTCGTTGAAGCGGATGAACGCGCCGGCAGGGTAGTCGCGCAGCGCGCTGGCGGGAGCCGACCAGATAGCGCCCGCCATCGGCAGGAGATGATCGTCGCGGAACGCCACGCCGTAGGCGTTGCGGTCGAGATAGTCGCCGAGCGTCACGCCGTGATCGCCGAGCCGGGCGAGATCGCCGGGGGCGGAGCGATAGAAACGCAAAAGGTCGCGGAGCATCGACCAGAACCGCGGGCGCAAAAGATTGCGCTTTTGCGCCATCAGTCCGGCGAGCGTTCCACCCGAATACTCCAGTCGCCCGTCGTCGAGCGAAACGGCGAACGACATTTCGGTTGGATGACTTTGCACACCGAGGTGATCGAACAGCGCGATCAGGTTGGGATAGGTTGCTTCGTTGTAGACGATGAAGCCGGTATCGACTGAGACTGGACCGTCGAACGTTTCCACCGTCACCGTGTTCGAGTGGCCTCCGATTCGCGGCGCGCATTCGAACACGGTGATATCGTGGGCCTTGTTCAACAGCCAGGCAGCCGAGAGCCCGGAAATCCCGCTTCCCACAATGGCGATTTTCTTCCGTTCGGCCATGTTGCCCGTCATGCTCGATCTCCCGCGGCAACAAGGGGTGCGCCGTTCGTTCAGGGTTGGATACGCGCCGGAAGCCGGATTGGATCACCAGGCTATTTCCGCTGGCAGTGATCCGAATGCGCAGCCGATGCGTATTCTCTGCATGAAAACCGATTTTCTGATCCTTCAGGCATCCTGGCCGCCATCGGCGCGTTTCGCGCCGAGGCGAAACACGTCGCGGCTGGCGCGGAATGGTGCTGTCAGGCATAGTCAATTGGTGAGCGAGACGAATGACGATGCGGCGGCGCTGATCGAGGCGATCGCCAGAAACGGCAACCGCAGCGCCTTCAAGGCTCTGTTCGATCACTACGCGCCACGCATCAAGGCGTTGCTGATCCGACGCGGCGCGCCCGATCGCCTGGCAGAAGACCTGGCCCAGGAGGCCATGCTGAGCGTTTGGCGCAAGGCGGCGACCTTCGACCGAAACCGCGCATCGGCTGCCGCGTGGATTTTCACCATCGCGCGCAACAAGCGAATCGACGCCTTGCGCCGCGAGGGCCGGCCGGACTACGACCCGGCCGATCCCTCCCTGATCCCGGCAGCGCCGGCGACGGCGGAGCAGGTGGTGGAGGTGACGCAGCAGGTAGAGCGTCTGGCGCGGGCCATGGAGGTTCTGCCGGAAGCGCAAGCGGAGTTGGTCAGGATGGCCTATTTCGAGGACAAGGCCCACGGGCGCATCGCCACGGAAACCGGCCTGCCGCTGGGCACCGTGAAGTCGCGGCTGCGCCTGGCCGTCGGGCATCTGCGCAAGGCGCTCAACGCTGCGGGGGAGGAGGACGCATGACCGCTGCCTGCAATACCCCGGCGCACCATTTTCCTGAGGAGATGCTGCTCGACTACACCGCCGGCAGCCTGCCCGAGGGCCTCTCCATCCTGGTCGCCACCCATCTGTCGCTCTGCCCCGCCTGCCGGGCCGTCGTGGCCGATTGCGAGGCGGTCGGCGGCGAACTCTTGAGCGGACTGGCGCCGGTGGCGCTGGCCTCCGACGCCCTCGACAAGGTCCTGGGGACGCCCCCGACGAGCTGGCCTGGCAGGCGCTGGCCCCGGGCATCGAGCTGGTCGCCTTGCCGCCCAAGGGGGGCGATGCCTGGCCGGGGACGAGCGGCGTCAGCCTGGTGCGTATGGACCCCGGCACCGTGGCGCCCCGCCACACCCATGCGGGAATCGAGGCGACGGTGATCGTCCGGGGCGGCTTCGCGGATGAACTGGGCCAGTATGAGGAAGGCGATGCCTGGATCGTCGATGCCAGCGTCACCCACGCGCCCGTGGCGCTGCCCGGCGAGCCCTGCCTCTGCCTCGTTTACCTGGAAGCCCCGCTGAAGCCGGTCGGCGACCGGCACGTGGCGAGCATCTAGCCCGCCGGTCACTGACCAGCGCGGATTACTTCTTCGTTCGGATGACTTGGGCGCCCTGCACGTGTTCGGGCAGGGGCTCCGGCTCGGCGCGGGAGTTGACCGCGCGGCGGG
>ENA-ORCW01000258-ORCW01000258.1-marine-metagenome-genome-assembly--contig:-NODE-258-length-47477-cov-3.623882_pt1 | contig 47477 bp, 49 predicted proteins | sample MGYA00237784_ERZ508517 | MGnify/ENA primary metagenome ERZ508517 (study PRJEB26187, sample SAMN06268979) | marine metagenome | isolation source: Tt ae E1 feedstock associated aerobic enrichment on...
AGAATGGAAGCATATCGTGTCCGGGCAACGCCCCAGCCCTGAGTGAAACCCAAACGCAGGAAAAGACCAAGAAGACGGTACACGCCCAGAAGAACCAGGGGCGATAAGGAACAAGTTTCCGTCCCTCCAACATACAAAGCCCGCCGGCGATGCCGACAGCGTAGACGAGTTGCCACGCCACCGGATTGAAGAACCACCCACCGGGGTTCGGATAATTCGGCAGATTGAGGCGAAACGTTCCCGAAAGAAACCAGATGCCGACGGCCATGCCGATCAGTGTCAGCGGGCTGCGCAGGCCAATCACGATGTAAAACGGCGAGATCAGCAAAAGCACGGCGTAAAGCGGCAGAATGTTGAAATAGCCGAGTTGATGGCCGAGCAATGGCAGGCCGACCATTGTCTGCAGAGGCTCGGTGAGCAGCGGTCCGAAATTGATCCGGCCCAGCATCTCGAACACGCCGAGATAAAGAGCCCCACCAGCGACGAGCGCGATCGCCGTGATCGAGGTTACGATGTGGGTGACGTAGAGGACGCCGGCGCGTCGCCAAACTTTCATACAGGCGGAGAACAGGGCTCTCTCGCGAAAACCGCGCGAATAGGCGAGCCCCACGGCAATGCCGGACATGAGGACGAAAGCCTCGGCCGCATCGGAAAAGCCGAAATTGCGCGACGTCAGGTTCTCATAGAGATTGCCTGGCACATGGTTGATGAAGATCGTGATCAGGGCGAGACCGCGAAACACATCCAAGCGCTGGTCGCGGCCAACGCTTCCGGGAACGAAGGGAGCGTTCATGGTGGAGCTTCACTGCTCCACGTCAGCGGGTTCAAGTGCCGGTTCAGCCACCGGCTCGTTCACGGGTGCTGGCTGAGTGCCACCGCGCCAATGAGAGAGAACGGCTTCCTGCCTGAGCACGACAGGCGAAGGGTCGCGGTCGTCGGCGGTCTGAAAGAGACCGGCTTCGCGGGCATTCAGCGCGCTCCACGAACCAATATGGATGAGGAGCGGTGCGAAGACCTGCGGTCCGGCCACGAGAAGCAGCCAACCGACATACTCGGGCGCAAACTGAAAGGCGAGCCCCAGCGTGACCAGCCCCGTGGCACTGATCCACCAACTGGCGGACCACGCTTCCGACAGGCTGACCGCCCCGGCCTCACGATCGGTCGCAGGCCAACCGCCATCCATGCCGAGGAAAACTTCCAGAACCGCACGGCATTGATACATGAGCATGATCGGCGCGAGCATGCTGGTCGACAGTATTTCCGTCAGCGTGTTGAGAAGCGCACGCCCCGTACCGCCGAACGTTTCGTTCACCCCGCTCAACGCCCCGCGCGCAACGATGAGCAGTTTGGGGCCGATCAACAAACCGAAAACACCGACAAGCAGTGTCAGCGCCAGCCCCTGTTCAACGCGCGGAAACACCGGGAAAAGTCCGGGTTCGGGGAAATAGTCCGGAACGCCCTTCAGCATCGGCGCGGCAATGGACGCTATGATGAACAGGGCCCAAAGCGGCGATGCGACATACGCCATGATGTTCTGCACGAAAACGAAGCGGCTCCAAAGCTTCAAGCCCGGCGCCACCATTACGCGACCGTGCTGAAGATTGCCCTGACACCAACGGCGATCGCGCTTGGCGAAGTCCACCACATTATCCGGCCCCTCCTCGTAAGAGCCGGTCAGATCCGGATCGACGCGCACTGTCCAGCCGTTGCGGGTCAAAAGCGCGGCTTCCACATAATCGTGGCTCAGAATATGACCACCGAAAGGTGGCGTACCCGACAATTCCGGCAAGCCGCAACTCTGAGCGAAAGCCCGCGTACGCACGATGGCATTGTGCCCCCAGAAGGGACCCGAAGTTCCCTGCAGGGCGGCAAGACCGCGCGTATAGACGGGCGAATAATAGCCGGTGGAAAATTGCATCGCGCGCCCGAAGAACGAGCGCGCATGAACGATCTTGGGCAAGGTCTGGAGCAGACCGAGCTTGGGGTCGGCGTCCATGCGCCGCACCATCTCGGCCATGGTCGCGCCTTCCATCAGACTGTCGGCATCAAGCACGATCATATACTCGTACATCGCGCCGGAGGTGCGGATAAAATCGGCAACGTTCCCGGCTTTCTTGCCCGTGTTTTTCTCGCGGCGGCGATAATAGATCGCCGTGTGCGCACCACATTCCATCTGAAGGCGCTTGAACCAGCGTTCTTCCTGATCCGCTACCCGGGGGTCGCGCGTGTCGGACAGAACCGCGAAGTCGAACCGCCCGGCGATGCCGAGCGCATGAAGGCTGCCGATCATGGCCGCCACATGCGAAAACGTCTTGATGGGATCTTCGTTGTAAACCGGCACAAGAACGGCCGTGCGGGCATTCGTCGGCATCAATTCGAACGAGTTTTCCTGCTGCCTCAGGGGCAAGCTCAAAAGCCCGTTGAAGGCGTAAGCGGCACCCCAGGCAAGCCAAGCCGTGCTGGCGGCCAGCAGCACGATGCGCACCGCGTCAATCCACTGAATGCCGTCGGCAGAAAAATAGCCGACAGCGAGCAAGGATACGAGGCCAGCCATAAGCAGGCAGAAAAGGATTGATAATACGCGCCTTACGCTGACCATCATACTCTCATGCGGTTCTCAGACCGCCGTTTGGTTGTTCAGCTTCATGCTGTGCTTCACTTCCAGGCGAAGCGCTTCAAGAACTCCGAAAACAACGCCGGACGCGCACGCTTGCGTTCCAGAACCTGCTCGGGCATGGCCATTGGGGCGGTCGGCAGCGCGTGACGATGAAGCGTCATCGGCTTGCTGTCCGTCTCAAGAACGTGCGTCATCTGTATCTCTCCACTGATAGGTCCAGATTTCAGAAAGTCGTTTGTCGTCGAGTTTGAGATGGCCGCTCATCTCCACCGGCCCGGAACCGTTAGGTTTCAGGTCGATCACCAAGCGCCACATCCCATTGCTGGCTATGCGCGAAACCGTTGAGTGCGCGATCTCGCCCCGGCTTACATTCACAATCGCTTCAATGTTTGAATCGCTTGGAAGGTTCCGCAAAATCTCGCCTTCGAAGTCGACAACAAACTTGCGCAGGCCATCCTTGTTCTCGACCCCGGACACGCCGCCTTCGCCGCTGCGCAGCGCCATCACACGGGCGAAGCGGTTGGTCGTCTCCTCGACCGCACCCCAGGTCAAACGATAATTGAACTCCAACGCATCCCCTGCTTTCACGTCCTTCTCCGGAACCCAGAAGGCGACAATGTTGTCATTGACCTCGAGTTCGGTCGGGATCTCGACCAGTGTAATCGCACCCCGCCCCCAAGGTTCCAGCGGCTCCACGAGCAGCGAGGGTCGCCGTTCGTAATGCGCACCGGCATCCTGGAAGTGCACGAAATCCCGGTCTCGTTGAAACAAACCGAACGCCTGCGGGCTGTCTTCGGAGAAAAAGGAGGTCGCGAGTACCGAAGGGTTGTTCAGATTGCGCCAGAGCTCATCACCGTCCTGACGAACAACCTTCAATCCGTCGCTATCGTGAACCTGACCGCGATAATCATCGAACGCGCTGTCGTTGTTCTCTGCGAACAGGAACATGGACGTCATCGGCGCCACGCCGAAGCGCCCGATATCCTTGCGAGCGAAAAAGCGCGCGGTCACGTTCATGACCGTGTTGCGGCCCGGCGTAATGACAAAGCGGAACGCGCCAGTCACACTTTCGCTGTCGAGCGCAGCGTAAATCGTGATCTCCTTGCTGCGCCGGTTGGGTTTCTCGATGTAGAAATCGGTAAAGCGCGGAAACTCTTCGCCATTGGCGGTCGCCGTATCGATTGCCAGGCCACGGGCCGAAAGGCCGTAAAGCGTGTCGCGACCGAGTGCGCGAAAATAACTCGCCCCGAGAAAAGAGACCAGCTCGTCCATCACGTCGGGAGCATTAAGCGGATAGTGGAGCCGGAACCCGGCCTCTCCTTCCATCACGAGATCCTGAAAACGGGAAGGATCCAGGGGCTTGCGATACTCGAAGTCCCGACCGGTGAAAATAATCGGATGTGCCGTTTCGCCTTCCACTGCATAAAGACGTACCGGTTCCTTAAACAGCCATCCCATGTGGAACGCCTGCAATTCGAATGGAGCCTCTCCCTGCCATAGGGCGTGATCCGGGCGAAAGCGAATCGCGCGATGCTGATCGTAGGTCAGTTCGGCGATTTGCTCCGGCAGTGCGAAATCCGCCTTGGCAAAAGCCTCCGAAGCCTTGCTCTTCATGGCTTGCGTCAATGCATCGAAGGAAAAGGATTGTACCTTACCCTCCGGGTCGCCCTCCTTTGGCGCCGCATCCTGCGCGCGTGCGTCGGGCGCGATGGCTATCAAGCTGGAAGAGCCCAACAGCGACGCTGATAGGCAGGAAACAATAAAGGATCGTCGGTCCATAAACGGAACTCGTATGCGAAAAACTCTGGGTGAAGCCGCGGCACAAGCCACGCGCTTTCAACGCATCAATTGCGGTTTAGTTTCGGCAGAACACATAACATTCGAAGACGGACCGTTACCAAGATTTGAAGGCACAGCGCCAAGCGGCGGATCGCTGTACAGCGTCCCATCGCGACTTGCAATCCTGTTCTGAATCATGCCCAATCGCGCAGTTCACGAAACGTGAGAAAACCCACCATCGACCGCCGCAGCCGAGGCGCGCCAAGGCATGTGGCGGTTCATAAATCCGGGAATTTGCCGATGGATCTAGGACTGAAAAACAAGCGCGCCCTGGTGCTCGGCGCAAGCCGTGGCCTCGGCGCGGCCATTGCCGAAGGGCTGGCGAAGGAAGGCGCGACCGTAATCGCCGCCGCACGCAACAAGGACAAGATCGAGGCCTGGGCCGGAAACTTGCCGGACAATGCAGGCACGGTCGAAGCCCACGCGCTCGACCTGTCCGATATAGCGGCCATAGATGAACTGGCCGACAAGCTCTTGGCCGAAGGCGGCGTCGATATTCTCGTCAACAATACAGGCGGCCCGCCCCCCGCCACGGCCATTGAAGCCGGACGCAGCGATTGGATCTCGAACTTCGAGACAATGGCCGCAAACATTTTTCACCTGTCCGGACGTCTCTTGCCAACGATGCGCGAGCGCAAATGGGGCCGCATTCTCACCGTCACCTCGTCTGGCGTTGAGCAACCCATTCCAATGCTGGCCTTGTCCAACGGCATCCGCTCGGCCATCGTCGGCTGGTCGAAGACGCTTGCCACCGAAGTCGCGCGCGACGGCGTAACCGTCAACGTGCTGATGCCCGGACGCATTCATACGCAGCGCGTGGTCGAACTCGACACCGCCGCCGCCAATCGTTCCGGCAAGCAGGTGGAGGAGGTTTCCGCCGCGGCGGCGGAGACCATCCCCATGGGCCGCTACGGCGATCCGGAGGAGTTTGCCAACATGGCCGTCTTCCTCGCCTCCGAACGCGCGTCTTACGTCACCGGAACCAAAGTACGCATCGACGGCGGCGCGACGCGCTCCGTCTAAACCAGGCTCAGCGCTTCAGCGCGCGCCCGAGCGCATGCCAAGATGCCTTGGGCGTGCGCTCCAGCGTCTCGAAATCCACGTGAACGAGGCCGAAACGCTTGTCGTAGCCGAGCGCCCATTCATAATTGTCGAGAAGCGACCAGACGATGTAACCCTTGACGGGTGCACCTTCGGCCATCGCGCGTCGCACCGCATGCATATGACTGTTCAGAAAATCGATGCGTGCCGGATCATCGACCCGCCCGCCTGCCATTTCGTCACGCGAAGCCATACCGTTTTCCGTCACGTAGATGGGCAGCCCCCTCGTGTAATTCTCGTGCGCCCAGGTGATGAAATGATGGAGCCCTTCCGGGTAGATTTCCCAGTCCATCAGCGTTTTCGGCAACGACCCTTCGACTTCCTTCAATGCCGGGAATTGATCCGACCCGTCGGATGCGATCAGCTTGCGCGTGTAATAATTGATGCCGAGCCAGTCGACCCGCGTGCCGATCACATCGAAATCCTTCTCGAAGCCCTCCGGCATATGGGGACCCAACCCGTCCAGAACGTCTTCGGGATAAGCCTTGTCGAACACACCGCCGAGGAACCAGCGATTGTAGATGCCGTCATAAAGCCTGGCCGCCTTTCTTGCCGCCTCACTGTCATCGGCGGGAGCCGCATACTCAAAATTGGTGACGAGGCCAAGATTGTTCATACCCAGCGCGCGCATGGCTTGCGTCGCCCGCCCATGCGCCAGAAGCACATGATGCATCGCACGGGCCGCCGCGCGTATATCACGCAGGCCAGGCGCATGTTCTCCCAGGAAATGGCTGAGCCAAGCCACGCACCACGGCTCGTTAATCGTCGCCGCCGTCGCCACACGATCGCCGATCCGCTTCATTACAAGTTCAGCGTAATCGGCAAACCAATGTGCAATGTCGCGGTTGCGCCAGCCGCCGAGGTCGGCGAGCGGGGCCGGCAGATCCCAATGATAAAGCGTGGCGAAGGGTTTCAGCCCTCGCGCCAGCATACCATCGACGAGACGATCGTAGAAATCGAGCCCGTCGGCGTTGGCCGCACCGCGCCCTTCAGGCAGAACACGCGACCAGGAGATCGAGAAACGATAACAATCCAGTCCGGCATCGCGCACCAGATCGAGATCGTTCTCCCACCGGTGATAGTGATCGCAGGCCGTCGCCCCGTCCTCACCGCGCACCGTGTTTCCGGGTGTTGCGGCGAACGTATCCCAATGCGACGTACCGCAGCCACCAAAACGACTGCCTTCGATCTGGTAGCCCGAGGTCGCCGTGCCGAAAACAAAATCGGCAGGAAAATCCGTGCGAGAGAACTCGACTTCCATTGCTTCCGTACCTTTGGCGGACATGAGGTTCTCCCCGTTGCTTTCGGAAATGAGATCGTCGTCTTCAATGCCGGCGCGGCGGCGCGGTCGTCTGGCCGATCACGAAATCGGCCTCCCATAATTCGCTCTGCAAAGGGGCTTGCGGATTGTCGATACGCTCAAGCAGCATCCGGGCCACACGTTTTCCCGCTTCGCGAATGGAGGAACGCACAGCCGTGAAAAACGGAATATCGGGCACACTGCCCTTGTATCCGGATTGCAGGAAAGACAGACAGTCATCGAACGCGATGATCGAAACGTCCTCTCCGGCGCGCAGGCCGAGGTCGGCAAGCGCCCGTGTCACGCCCATGGCCGGTAGAACACTCGCCACAACGATTGCCGTCGGCGGTTGTTCCAGTTCCATCAGCGCCCGCGTCGCGCGATACCCATACGGCTCGACCATGTCGGCGCTGAATAGCAGCCGGTCGTCCAGCGCGATCCCGGCTTCTTCCAGCGCCACCTCGTACCCCTGCCTACGCCGATCGGCGAAGTTCATCTTTTCCAGACCGTTGATCAAACCGATGCGCAGATGCCCCAGATCCAGTAGGAACTTCGTGGCGCGATGAAAGGCACGACGATTGTTGACGTCCATCCAGCAGTAATCCGCCCCTTCCTCGTCGCTGCGGCCGTGAACGACGAATGGAAGCCCGAGCCCGTTGAGAATGCCGATACGGCTGTCGCCGGTAAGCGGCCCATGGACCACCACCCCGTCGACACGCTGATCTTCAGCTAGGTCGCGATAGATGCGCTCCTGCTCTTCAAGCGGAGCAAGTCTCAGCAGAACATCGTAGCCGTTCTGGCCGTAAACCTCACCCGCGCCGGCAATGAAATCGGCGAAATGCGGGTTGATCATGATGTGCTCGGAAAGACTGACCACATGACCGATCATGAGGGATTTCCCAGTCGCCAAGCTCGCCGCGCTGGGACTCGGACGGTAATTCAGCCGCTCTGCCGCCTCGATCACGCGGGCGCGCGTTTTTTCCGCCACTTCCGGAAAGCCGTTCAGCGCCCGCGAGACGGTCGTCTGCGACAACCCCAACGTTTGCGAGAGCATTTTCAGATTGATGGCCTTTCGGGTGGTCAAGAAATCCCCTTTCTTCCAAAGCGCATTAAAATTTCGTGTCACAGCTATTCCGTGAGATCAAGTCCTTCCACAGAGCGCTCGTCCGTTTTCATGACAATTCACTCGAAAAACGCTATTTTTGGCGAATTTCACCATGAAAACGAACCTCCCCCTTGACTCGTTCACACTGCGGATTGATGCTGTTCAAATCCAAAGCGCTTTGGATTTCGTTTAAAACGTTATCATAGTGCGGGACCAGCAGAAGACACGAGGAGGAGCGGCTCAGCGCCGCAAGTGGAGGAACCATGAAAACGTCCATGCTTATCGGCGCGGTTGCCCTGGCGCTGACCGGCAGTACAGCCTATGCCGCCGATCTCAAGTTCGCTCCGGGCGAGGATGCCCGGTTCAACTGGCAGAGTTTCGAGGATTTCAGGGCCGCGCACGACCTCTCCGGCCAGGAGATGAGCCTGTTCGGTCCCTGGCTAAGCGCCGACAAGGACCTCGTCGAATCCGTAACCGCCTATTTCGAGGAAGCCACCGGAGCCAAAGTCAATTATTCGGGCTCGGATTCCTTCGAACAGCAGATCGTCATCGACACGCAAGCCGGCAGCGCGCCCAATGTCGCTGTCTTCCCACAGCCGGGCCTTGCCGCCGATCTCGCCTCCAAGGGCTTGCTTGTGCCGCTCGGCGACGACACGGCGGACTGGATGAAGGAAAATTATGCCGCAGGCGAATCATGGGTGGATCTCGGCACGTATGAGGGCGAAGACGGCACGGAGAGTTTCTTCGCGTTCGCCTACAAGGCCGATGTCAAATCGCTTGTCTGGTACGTTCCGGAAAACTTCGAGGATGCCGGTTATGAGGTTCCGCAGAGCATGGAGGAACTCAAGGCTCTGTCGGACCAGATCGTCGCGGATGGCGAAACGCCCTGGTGCATCGGCCTCGGCTCCGGCGGCGCGACCGGCTGGCCGGCCACCGACTGGGTGGAGGACCTCATGCTGCGCACCCAGACACCCGAGGTCTACGATCAGTGGGTAACGAACGAGATTCCGTTCGATGACGAACGCGTCGTCGCCGCAATCGAGGAATTCGGCGCCTTCGCCCGTAATGACGACTATGTGGACGGCGGTGCCGGCGCGGTGGCATCGACCGATTTTCGCGACAGCCCGAAGGGCCTCTTCGCCGTACCGCCTAAATGCTATCTACACCGACAGGCATCGTTCATTCCCTCTTTCTTCCCGGAAGGCACGCAGCTTGGCCGCGACGCAGACTTCTTCTATCTGCCCGCCTATGCGGAAAAGGACCTCGGAACCCCGGTGCTCGGTGCGGGAACGGTCTTTGCAATTACGAAGGATTCGGACGTTGCGCGCGCTTTCATCGACTTCTTGAAGACTCCCATCGCGCATGAAATCTGGATGGCTCAGGCCGGTTTCCTGACCCCGCATACGGGCGTCAATCCCGAGGCTTACGCAAACGATGCGTTGCGCAAGCAGGGCGAGATCCTCACCAACGCAACGACCTTCCGCTTCGACGGCTCCGACCTGATGCCTGGCAGGGTAGGTGCAGGTGCATTCTGGACCGGTATGATCGATTATGTCGGAGGCAAATCCGCGCAAGATGTCGCCGGCGACATTCAAAGGGAATGGGACGCCATCAAATAGGCGCACAAACCTGACACCCCGCTGTCGAGAGGCGGCGGGGAACGGCGGTCAAAAATCGTTCATGCGCCCAGGAGGCCTGGTATGGCCATTTCCTCAAATGAAACAGCTCCGTCGGCCGGCTCGCCCGGCCCCGCCAGTTTCCTGCTCCATCTTGTAATTGCACTTGCCATCATGATCGCGGGCATCGTTTTTGCGGTGCTCTGCGCCGTCGCCGTATTTGCGGCACTCAACACGGTGCTTCCGGATATCAAGCTCATCCAGGCCGTGCTTGTCATGATGCTCGGCGTAGCCGCCTGTTTCGGCTATTTCTGGGGTTCAAACCGTCTCCTCGACATAATCTACCCGCCGCGGGGCAGCCGCGTCGCGGAAAACATCAACGCCGCAAACGGCATCCGCCCATGGCTGTTCCTCGGACCGGCGATCGTCATACTCGGTGTCTATCTGGTCTACCCGGTGGTCAATTCGATCGTCCTGTCCTTTCACGGGCCAAGCGGCGAAAGCTGGGTGGGCGGGGCCAATTACGCCTGGCTGGCACAAGACGCAGCCTTCCGCGAAAGCATGCGCAACAACATACTCTGGCTCATCGTCGTGCCGGCGGCCGCCACGTTCTTCGGACTAATCGCCGCCGCCCTCACAGACCGGATCGGTTGGGGCAATGTCGCCAAGAGCCTGATTTTCATGCCCATGGCCATCTCCTTTGTCGGAGCAAGCGTCATCTGGAAGTTCATTTACGATTACCGCGCCCAAGGCTCCGAGCAGATCGGCATACTCAATGCCATTGTCACCTTTTTCGGAGCCGAACCCCAAGCGTGGATCACAATCCCCTTCTGGAACAATTTCTTCCTGATGGTCATCCTGATCTGGATCCAGACCGGCTTCGCCATGGTCATCCTCTCAGCAGCGCTCCGCGGCATTCCCGAGGAGACTATAGAAGCGGCCATCATCGACGGTGCCTCGCCCTTCCAGATCTTCTACAAAATCAAAGTGCCGCAGATCTGGGGCACCATCGCCGTTGTCTGGACCACGATCACCATTCTGGTCCTCAAGGTGTTCGACATCGTGCTGGCGATGACAAACGGCCAATGGGGCAGCCAGGTGCTCGCCAACTACATGTTCGACTGGATGTTCCGCGGGCTCGATTTCGGCCGCGCCTCCACCATCGCACTGGTCATCATGGCCATGGTGACACCGATCATGGTCTGGAACATCCGCGAAGCACGGAAGGACATGAAATGAGCACGCCCGTCGGCTCCCGGCCCGCTCTGACATGGGTCGTCAATCTTTCCGTCATCCTGCTCGTGGCACTGTGGACCCTTCCCACCTTCGGGATTCTCGTCTCGTCGCTGCGCGACAAGGATCAACTTGCCATCAGCGGCTGGTGGACGGCGTTAACACCCGCCGAGCGCAACATCGTTGCCCGTTCGGCCCCGCCGGAGGAAGCCCAGCCGGTGGGTGACAACTACGCGCTTACGGGCAATGTTTTCGAGGGCGGAAGCGGCAAGGCCGCCGCCTTCGGCATTTCCTCGCGCGATCCTTCAGCATTCCCTGTCGGAGAAAGCGCCGAACTGCGCGGCGGAGGCATGCTCACCGTCGAACCCAATGGCGATTATGAGATCGTTTACAAGGAGCGTCCCGAGCCAGGGCGTGGTCAGCGCATCTTCGTGAGTTCCGTCGAGCCGCCGAAATTCACCACCGAGAATTACGAGAATGTCCTTTTTTCAGAAGGGTTGGGAAAAAGCTTCATCAACACAATGACAGTGACGATTCCGGCCACCGTCATCCCGATCCTGATCGCGGCCTATGCTGCCTACGCGCTTGCATGGATGGAGTTTCCCGGCCGCGCGCTTTTGCTTGCCGCCATTGTCGGCCTGCTTGTTGTGCCCTTGCAGATGTCGCTTATCCCACTCCTGCGTTTGTACAACACAATCGGCATTGGCAAATCCTTCATCGGCATATGGCTTGCACACACCGGGTTCGGCCTGCCGCTGGCCATTTATTTGCTGCGCAACTACATGGCCGGCCTGCCGCGCGAGATCATCGAAAGCGCGCGCGTCGACGGCGCATCGGATTTCGACATATTCCGAAAAATCATCCTTCCCCTGTCGTTTCCGGCGCTCGCCTCCTTCGCCATTTTCCAGTTCTTGTGGGTCTGGAACGATCTGCTCGTCGCCACCGTCTTCCTCGGCAACAATGAAGAGCAACTTGTGCTGACGGGGCGGCTGCGCGAGTTGCTCGGCTCCTATGGCGGCAACTGGGAAATTCTCACCGCCTCGGCCTTCGTCGCCATCGTGGTGCCCATTCTCGTTTTCTTCGCAATGCAACGTTATCTGGTCCGCGGCCTGCTGGCCGGATCCGTCAAAGGAGGCTGACCGCTCCCATGAATGTCCTGCACGATGTTCCCTTCGAACACGCTCCCGGAGCCGTGAGCCGACATGCCAAGGACCCCGACTGGTGGCGCGGCGCGGTCATCTATCAGATTTATCCGCGCTCCTTTCAGGATTCCAACGGTGACGGGATCGGCGATCTGAAAGGCATCACACAAAGGCTGCCCTACATCGCTTCGCTGGGCGTGGACGCGATCTGGATTTCGCCATTCTTCAGATCGCCCATGCTCGACTTCGGCTACGATGTCTCCGGCTACACTCAGGTCGACCCCATGTTCGGCTCGCTGGCCGATTTCGACGCTATGATCACCGAGGCCCACCGTCTGGACCTAAAAGTGATAATCGATCAGGTGATCTCACATTCCTCGGACAGGCATCCTTGGTTTGTCGAAAGCCGCCAGAATCGGACCAACCCCCGCGCCGACTGGTATGTGTGGGCCGATCCAAAACCGGATGGCAGCCCACCAAACAACTGGCTGTCGATCTTTGGGGGTTCGGCGTGGCAATGGGACACGAGCCGTTGTCAGTACTATCTGCACAATTTCCTGACCAGCCAGCCGGACTTGAACTTCCACAATCGAGAGGTTCAGGACGCGCTGCTCGACACGGTGCGTTTCTGGCTGGAGCGCGGCGTCGACGGTTTCCGCCTCGACACGATCAATTTCTACGTCCACTCAGCCGGCCTTGAAGACAATCCGCCGCTCGAACAGGACCAGCGCAACGCCTCCATCGCACCAGCGGTCAATCCGTACAATTTCCAGAATCATCTCTACGACAAGAATCAACCCGAGAATCTGGATTTCCTGAAGCGCTTCCGCGCACTGCTCGACGAGTATCCCGGTACCACGGCCGTCGGCGAAGTGGGCGATGCACAGCGCGGACTGGATATTGTCGCCGAATACACGAGCGGCGGCGACAAGGTGCATATGTGTTACTCCTTCGACTTCCTCTCGCAAGAACCGCTCACGCCCAAACGTGTCCGGAAGGTCATCGAAGACTTCGAGGCGAAAGCGCCGGACGGCTGGTCGTGCTGGAGCTTTTCCAATCACGATGTGGTGCGTCACGCCTCGCGCTGGGCCGATCAGGTCCACGACCGCGAAGCCTTCCTCAAGATGACCACAACGCTGCTGCTGTCATTGCGCGGTTCGGTTTGCTTCTACCAAGGAGAAGAACTCGGGCTTACCGAAGCCGTACTCGACTTCAAGGACCTGCAAGACCCCTATGGCATCCAGTTCTGGCCGACCTTCAAGGGACGCGATGGATGCCGCACACCGATGGTATGGTCGGAAACGCAGGTCAATGCCGGCTTTTCAAGCGCAAAACCCTGGTTGCCGGTCCCGCCGGAGCACCTGCACCTCGCCGTCTCGGCGCAGGACGAGCCGGGCTCGCTTCTGTCCCACTACCGCAAGGCACTCGCCTTTCGCGCCCGCCATCCCGTTTTCGCCAAGGGAGATATCACCTTCCACGATGGCGGAGAGAATACACTGATCTTTGAACGCTCCATGGCGGCTCATGCGATTCTGGTGGCAATCAACACGGCGGATAGTCCCCTGGAACTGCCGCTCGATCTCGAGGGCTATGCGACAATGGAGGACTGGGACGGCAGCGGAACCTTCGAGGACGGTGTGCTGAAACTGCCCGCCTACGGAAGCTGGTTCGGCAGCAAGGGAGTAGTAGGACGATGACAGCGCTGCACCTGCAGAATATCCAGAAAAGCTACGGCGTCACCAAGGTCATTCACGGTATCGACCTGAAAATCGACGATGGTGAATTCATCGTCTTCGTCGGCCCATCCGGATGCGGCAAATCCACGCTCCTGCGCATGATCGCCGGATTGGAGAACATCACCGATGGCGAGATGTTCATCGGCGGCGCACGGGTCAACGACATCCCCCCTTCCCAGCGCGGCATTGCGATGGTCTTCCAGTCCTATGCGCTCTACCCGCATATGACTGTCTACGACAACATGGCCTTCGGGATGAAAATCGCCAAGGCGCCGAAGGAAGACATCGACAAACGTGTGCAGGCGGCGGCCGAGATACTGCAGCTAACACCTTATCTGGATCGCTTGCCCAAAGCGCTTTCCGGGGGCCAGCGCCAGCGCGTCGCGATCGGACGCGCCATTGTGCGCAATCCGAAAGTGTTCCTCTTCGACGAGCCGCTCTCCAATCTGGATGCGGCCTTGCGGGTCGCGACCCGCATCGAAATCGCGAAACTGAAAAGCTCGATGCCCGAAACCACCATGATCTACGTAACCCACGATCAGGTGGAAGCGATGACGCTTGCCGATCGCATCGTTGTCCTGTCAGCCGGGCATATCGAGCAGGTCGGCGCGCCTATCGAACTCTACGAGAAACCCGCCAACCTTTTCGTTGCCCGTTTCATCGGTTCACCCGCGATGAACCTCCAACCCGCCCGGATCGAAAACACCGGAGAGCATACCGTCATCAACCTTGCCGGGCGGCAGGCCACGGTTCCGATTCCCTCACCCGAGAACCTTGCCGGCGCGTCGGCTCATTTCGGCGTGCGACCGGAAGATTTGCGCATCGCAGACGATGACGACCATCTTCTCGAAGGCACGATTCACTTCGTCGAGCGCCTCGGCGAAGTCACCAATATTTACCTCAATGTGAAAGATGTGGATGAACCCGTGGTCGTAAAGGTTCCCGGCGTGCAGAAACACGACAAGGGTGATCGGCTGCGTATCACCGCAAACCCGGAAAAGATGCACCTTTTCACGGAGGAAGGGCGCTCGTTTCTCTACCTTTGAGGCGATTGAAACGATTTATGCATTTCTTGACCCGAATCGAAAGCTTACCTAACCATTCCTGCAGCGACTTGGGGCTTATCATGAAAAACTGCTTTTCAAGCTTCAAGCGCTGTCCGCTTTGGAACGTCGTGTTCTGTCACTGCCGGCCCACCGGCGCTTGCCTCGTTTGAAGCGGAAAAGTAGCGGGCCTCGTATTGCGTATCCGCGAAACCAACGGCAACCGCCCGTCGGCGGATGCGGATTTGCGGTGATGCTTGATGGCGACTGAGACACGCGAAAAACGGGCTGGCCTGCACAACAAGGCGGTGACGCGACGTGACATTTCGGGCTTCGCCCGCGACTATTGTCGTTCAGCGGGCAACGCCGCATATCTGATCGCCGAAGCGACGCCGGACAGTGTTAGCGGAATGACCAGCGTTCTTGTCTCCAACTGGAGCTTCGATACCATCGAGGATGTCGGGTTGCCGGCGATAACCAGGCTCATAGAGAGCTCCGTTTCCACGTTTCCCGGAACTCCGCCACGCGGGTGGCATCCCCTGGCGCTCGCCGCGTTTCTGGCCTGCGACGATGTCGCGAATTTGTGCGTGCACGATCATGAGGAAATGTTTCTGCTCAAACTTCCATCGGGCAAGAAACACTACATCGCCGTGATTTCAGGCACTGAAGCCACCGCACTCGACAGCACCGGGCTTTCCCGCCTTCAGATGGGGCTGTGCCATCTCCTTTCCGGTTTCAAATCCGAGGCAGTCGCGGTCGGCGAACCCTTGTCGGAACGCGAGCGCGAATGCCTTTACTGGGCATCGGAGGGAAAAACCGCCGACGAGGTCTCGCTCATCATCAATGTGTCATCGAACACGGTGAACAGTTACGTCGCCCATGCAATTCACAAGCTGGCAGCGAGAAATCGCGCCATGGCCATCGCAACGGCCATCCGCAACCATTTAATCTAAAGCGATGAATCGATGACGCTTTCGGATATTGCTCAGGAGCTCCGCGAGCTCACCGAAAGCATCGGTGCAAATCGGTTTCACCTCTTCACGATCAGCGAACTGAACAAACCGAAACTGGCATTCCGCCTCGATCACGGATTCCCGCAAACCAGTGCGGAGACCACCGAACTTGTCGGCCGATTACCCAGGCGTTTCGCAGAAAAAATCTCCCAGACCTTCCATCCCATGACCTGGGGGATCGATTTGCCTGGCAAGGTTTCCGGTCTGCACTGGGAACAAATTTCCTCCCTCGAAGATAACTGCGGTGTGGTCCTGCCGCTGGCGACAGAACAGCGTCAGCTCGGCGTTATCTTTTTCATCGGCAACGTCATATATATGGAACGCGATGCCCTGTTCGACCTGCATGGCCGTTGCCATGCGCTTTTTGCGCAGACCGTGGAACGCGACCCGTTCCCGTTGGAGAACCAAGGGCCGGCCATTTCGAAGCGCGAACTGCAATGCCTCAAGCTAACCGCCAACGGTCTGACAAGCGAGGAAATCGCCAAACGACTGGGCCTATCGGTGCACACGGCAAACCAGTATCTCGCCAACACGACCCAGAAGCTGAACGCGGTCAACCGTGTTCATGCCGTCGCCAAGGCTCTCCGCACGGGGCTGATAGACTGACCGGATGTCCCTATCCGTTGATCAACGGCCTTTCGGTACGCACGATACGCGAAGCCTGTAGCGCTTCGGCGAGATAGCGAGAGTTCATTTCCGGATCGTCCGAGGGATCGTCGAACGCCACGTAATTGACTTCCACAGCCGCATTGTCGTCGCTGAGTTCGAGCGTGAAATAAACCGTCGCACCGCTTGGGCGCAGTTCCAGATCGAGCGAAATGCGCGGACTTCCGTCCCATGAAACATGTGCATCACAGCCATGTCCGAGACGTAACGTGCCCGGCATGAAGTACAGCTCCGCCGCCGTTTCCACGATATCGGCCACACTCGCCAGACTCTCAAGCCGGATGAAGGCGATATAGTCGGCCACGTCGATAAGACGCAACTCGTTCGCAACAGCCCGGATGGCATTGGCGACGATGATTTCGCGAGCAGGCGAATGTGGCTGCTTGTCCATAATGTATCCCTGCTGACTACGGTCTCTCACCGGTTCTGTAGATGCGGCGGATGAGCTCCGCGACAGCCTTGTAGAACTGTGACGGAATCAAATTATCAACCGAAACTTGTTTGTACATGGAGCGGGCGAGCACCGGTTCTTCGAAAACTGGAATATTGTGCTCGGTGGCGACCTCCCTGATACGCAGGGCGATCAGATCCTGCCCTTTCGCGACAACTACCGGCGCGGCATCGTCGTCGCGGCGGTAGCGAAGCGCGATGGCGAAATGGGTCGGATTGGCGATCACGAGCGTGGCCTGCGGCACCGCCGACATCATGCGCTGGCGCGCCCGATCGCGGGCGAGCGAGCGCAACCGCGCCTTGACGATGGGATCGCCTTCCGTCTGCTTGTGCTCGTCCTTGACCTCCTGCTTGGTCATGCGCAGTTCCACACGCCACTGATGCCGCGACCAGAAGAGGTCGGCAACCGCAATGACAGCCACGACCAAAGTGACGACCACGAGGCTCTGCACCGCAATGTCGCGAATGACGGAGGTGAATTCGACCGGATTGGTGATCATGCCCGCCAGAAGCCGCGTTTCCGCCTCACGCATTGCCAGGATAAGAAATCCGCCGGCGACAACGATCTTGCCCAGAGATTTCGCGAATTCGACAAATCCCTTGACGCCGAATATCCGGCTCCAGCCTTCTTTAAGCGAGATGCGCGACAGTTTCGGCTGGATCCGGTCGAGCACAAAGCGCGGTGTGTTCTGGAAAACGGATGCGGCAATGCCGGCAGTCACCAAAAGCAGCATTACGACGCCCACCACCTTGGCGATCTCGATGAAGACCAATTGGTAGATCGCCATGGCGTCGGAACGGGTTTCGAGCGACCAGCCGTCGGCGCGCTCCAGAAAGATCGAGAGAAAACCGCCAAGCCGCATCGCGCTGTCCTGCGCGAAGAAGATCGTAAAAACGAGAATAGCAAGGAACGAAGCGAAGACAGGCGCTTCCTTGGAAAAGGGCAGTTGGCCCTTTTCTACGGAATCGCGAACCTTCTTCTCGGTCGCTTCCTCCGTTTTGCTTTCCTTGTCGGCGCCTTCCGCCATAAGTCCCTTCGCTCAAGCGATTTGCAAATACGGTCCATCTGCCGGATATCGTTCCAGACATGTCAGGCAGAAACAGGTCAGGCCGCCTCTTGCTGCATCCCGGGCAAAACGAAGTTGCCTTGCTGAGCCAGTTGAACGGCGCTTGCGGAGATACGCTTGCGAGCCTGGAGGATTTCGGTCTCGGGCACCTCGTCCGAACCGGTGCTGAGTTCGGCCTCGATCATACGGCGCGTGCGCTGGCCAAGCGCCGATAGAACCGCTTCCACCGTATCGTCGGGCGCATTGCGCAACGCCATGGTGACCAACTCGCTCGACAGGCCGTCAAACAGCGCGACACGCGCCTTCTGATCGAGCAGCACAATCTCCTCAAAGCTGAAGAGTTGGGAGCGGATGGCCTTCACATCGCTGGTACCGGTCTGTTCCAGCTCGAGAATTACTTCGTCGGCCTGATCCTTATCCAGTTCGTTGAGAAGCGAGGCCACGCGCGCCAAACCGACTGCCGAATCCTTGCCGGCACGCATGTTGCGGAGCAATTCGGTCATGCGCCCTTCGATGAGCTTCTTGGCCGGCGTCGGCATATCGCCCATCGCGGCCATGCGGCTGACCACGGATGTTCGCAACGACTTGTCCAGACTGACCAGAACTTTGGCAGCGATTGACGGCGCAATGCCGCCCAGGATAGCCGCAATAACCTGCGGATGCTCGGCCGAAACCAGTTCGATCAATTCCTCGGGATCGAGTTTCTCAAGTTCCGCCCAAACCTCTTCTGCCTCCCCGGCCACGGGTGCCGCCCGCCCCATCAGAAGGTTCATTTCCTCTTCGGACAGCGTCTCGTTCAAAATGGTGTCGATGCTGTCGGCCGAATCCAGCAAACCCGCACCTTCTGTGAATTCGGACTCGAACTCGCCGACAACCTTTTCCAGTTCCGCCTGGGGAATCGTTCGCAGCAGACGTGCGCCTTCCATCAGCGCCTTCAATTCCTCCTGCTTGAAGAATTTCAGCAGGCGACCCGCCGAAGGCTTGCCCATCGCCACGAGAATGGTGGCAGCCTTTTGTGCCTGTGTCAGAACCAGAGCTTCTGTCATAACCGACCCGATCTTTCCCTTCGCAATCCGCAACTCGCGCTATTCGACAGCCGCTTTGCCGGCTATTTCCGTCAGCTTCACACCGAAACGCGACGGGTCGTCATCAACGAGCGTGATTTCGCCCCGCGCAATGCGCCGGCCGTTAACCACCACCTCCACGGGTTCGCCGACACGTCGATTGAGTGAAACGGTCGATCCCTTCTTCAAGGCCATAAGCTGGGAAACGGGCATCTCGGCACTGCCCAGAACGATCTGGACCTCAACCGGAATGCTCATCACCAGGTCGGGATTGCCTTCGAAAGAAGCCGTGCTGCCGCCACCGGCATCGGGATTTTCCTCGTGAAGAACGTCCTTCAGCTCTTCGATAGCCTTGTTCAGTTCTTCCTCGCCGTTTTCCTGCGGCTCAGGCTCGGCATTGGTCATCGTTATTCTCCTTCACCGCCGTCCCGGCGCATCATTGCGCCAGGAGCCCTTCGACGACGTCCTTGCGGGCATCGAAAGGCTGTTTGATCCGAACCGTGTAATGGTGTCCGGCTTTTCCGAAATCGCACGTAAACACCGTCTTCTCACGCACCGCCAGGCGCGCCTCGGGCTGTGCACCGTCGCCGAATTCAATCACTTGCCCCTCATGCAGCGAGGCAAGCTCACCGAGCGCCATCCGCATCAGCGGTATGGACGCCTTCAGGCGCACATTCGAGCGCATCACCTCGTCGCTAAAGCGGTTGTGCCAGTCGGCTGCCTTGGCGCTCTGCTGACGCTGATCGCCTGCCTCCATCTCGCGCGTTTCCAAAAGGAGACGTTGCGGCATCCACGCGGAAAGGACACCACCATGCTCTTCCCCGCCTATGGCGAACCGCATCCGCACCCCGGGTCCGTCGCGCACCACGAAACGGCGAAAATCCGCCCCGGCCAGAACTGCCGGCACCTGCAGGCGCAGTCCCAGCGATCGGGCACCCTTTCCGTTCAGGGCCTTCGCAAAAATGTCGAAAGCAAGCGCTGCCACGTCGCGTTCGATCGCCGATGGCGGGCGTTCGATCTGCACCGCCGGCAGTTCCGGGTTGCCACCGAACATCGCTGCGACGAGAAGCGAGATCGCCGTGGGGTCGAGCCGCATGGTGAGCGCATCGCCCGAAACCTCTCCCGCAACGACCACCAATGCGTCACAGCATTCGGGCCTCGGCTTCAATTCCGCCAAACGCACGATCTCGACGTCGATAAGGTCAACCGCGATGGGCGTGGGAAGTTTCTCCTCCAGGCTTTCCATAACGCGCGGCAAAGCACGACTTGCGCAGGAGCGCGCCGCTTCCGACACACGTCGCGGATCGCCAGTGGCGCCCACCAACCGCTCCACGACGAGCGCACGCATCAGTTCAGGGTCTTCCGTCAACGCCATGATCGGCTGTTACTCCGTTAACGCCGCGCGCATCACGCGGCCTGCTTCTCACCGGCCCCACCGGCATTCATGGTGCTCTGCTCGACCGCGTCGATGGTTGGCCGGTCGTAGGCCGAGATGGTCTTTCGGCCGAACTCCAGCGCCACTTGCGGCAGTGAGCCATTCATGTAGGCGAGCAAAGTTTGTTTCACGATAACGTAGAGCCTATTCTTCTTCTCACGGACGATCTTGATCTTCGTCGCGACCGGGCCGACCACCGCATAGGACATGAAAATTCCAAGGAAGGTACCAACGAGCGCCGCGCCAACCAGACCGCCAAGAATTTCCGGAGATTCGTTGATCGCGCCCATGGCCTTGATGACGCCGAGCACGGCAGCCACGATGCCAAGTGCGGGCAGGCCCTCGGAAACGGCAACGAGCGCATTGTAGGATTTCAACTTGTCCCGGCGAATGGTCTGGATTTCCTCGTCCATCAAAGCCTCGATCTCGAAAGGACGGGCATTGCCGATGATGATGATGCGGCAATAATCGCAGATAAAGTTGGTGAGTTCCTTGTTCTTCAGCACGGTCGGATAAGTCTGGAAGATCGCCGATTCCTCCGGATTGTCGATATGAGCCTCCACTTCGCTGCGCGACTTGGTCCGCAGCTCGCGCATCAGGCTATGCAGGACACCGAGCGTCTCAAGATAATCGGTCTCCTTGGGAACCGCGCCCTTGAAGGCTTCCATGCAGGCTTTGCCGGCATCCTTCACTGTGGACATGGGATTGGCGACGAGGAAAGTGCCGAACGCAGCCCCGCAGATGATCACCACTTCCCACGGCTGGATGAGCACGTCCACATGCCCACCCATCGCCATATAGCCGCCGATCACACAGCCGAGCGTTACCACCAGTCCGACAAGAATACCCATCTATACCGCCATTATCTGTAGGCCTTTGCTCCTGTGTATCCGCCGTGGCTTGCGTGAGGCTTGAATGTCGAACGTCTGCGCGAAAGCCTCGCGCAAGATAGACGGACTAATTTTGGCGCAACCGAAGATGGCGGAGGGTGCGCCTTGATCAACACGTTTACGAGCTACCATTTGATCAACCGCGACCTGTCGCGTTCCCTTGAGCGCGTACAATCGCAACCCATGGTGCAGCGCGAGACCGAATACTATCAAGAGAACATAGGGCGGGTGGCTTCCATCGAGGAATTCATCAACGACGACCGCCTGTTCCGCTACGCCATGAAGGCGCACGGTCTTGAAGACATGGCCTATGCAAAGGCGTTCATGGTCAAGGTGCTCGAGGAAGGCATCAGCGATCCGGAGAGTTTCGCCAACAAACTGACCGACAAGCGCTACGTCGAATTTGCCCGCACCTACAACTTTGCCGCCGGCGGAACGAACACAACCACCTACAACCCCGCCCAGAAAGGTACGGTCGACAAATATCTCTCGCGTGCGATCAGCAATGGCGTGGAGCCGAACGACCCGGCGCTTATCGGCAGTATCAACACCTATCTGTCGAAGATTTCCGACATCAAGTCCGTCGACGACTTGATGGGCGATCAGGAGATGCTCAGCTTCGCATTGATGGCGCATGGTTTTGAGGTCGATGAGGTCATCGACCTTGAATTCCTGCGCTCGGTGTTGGAAGGCGGGATCGACGATCCCGAAAGTCCGGCGAACAAGAGCGAGGACGAGCGATACAAGGCGCTCGCCGGGGCTTTCAATTTCGCCCGCTACGGGGAAGATGCGACCACCTATAATGTCACGAACAATCTGGCCGTCGAACGCTATATGCGCCAGACGCTCGAAGAGGACGCGGGCAAACAGAACGAAGGCGTCCGGCTGGCGCTTTACTTCCAGCGCAAGGCGCCCGATTTCCGCTCCTACTACGAACTGCTTGCCGACAAGGCAGTCGCACAGGTGGTGCGCACTGCGCTCGGCTTCCCGCCCGCTCTCGCCCAGGCCGATATCGACAAGCAGGTCGAACTGATCAAGGAGCGTATCGAGATCGAGGATTTCAAGGATCCCGAAAAGCTCGATGAATTTCTGAAGCGCTTCACCACCATGTGGGAACTCGAGAATCCATCGAGTTCGCAGCAGACATCCATCGCCGCGCTGTTCAGTCAACCGGCGGAGTTCGGCATTTCCACCGACATGCTCTTCACGATTGCGCAGTTAAAGAGGTAGCAGACCATGCAGACCGGACTCTATGTCGCCCTTTCCTCCCAGGTGGCATTGGAAAAGCGTCTTGGAACGCTCGCCGACAACGTCGCCAATGCCGGCACGGTCGGCTTCCGTGCCACGTCGGTCAACTTCCGCGACATGGTCAATGGCGACGGACCCGATTCCGTTTCCTTCGCCGCACCCGGAACGCCCAACATAGACACCCATGCCGGGGGCCTGCGTGAAACCAAAAACCCGTTCGATTTTGCCGTACAGGGCGACGCGTGGTTCGCGTTGGACACGCCGGCCGGCACGGTCGTCACACGGGATGGCCGTTTCACCATGCGTGAAACCGGCGAGCTCGTCAGCATCGACGGACATCCCGTCCTGGATGCGGGCGGCGCGCCTTTGCTGCTCGACCCACTCGGCGGCCCGCCCGAAGCCAGTGCCGACGGGACGTTGCGTCAGAACGGCCAACTTGTCGGCGCCGTCGGGCTTTACGCCTTCACTCCGTCCCAAGATTACGCGCGCTTCGGCAATTCCGGTTTCGTCGCCAACGACGCTCAGCCGGTCGTCGATCAGCCCGACATTGGCGTGGCACAGGGCTTTGTGGAGGAAGCCAACGTCAATCCCGTGCTCGAAATGATGAATCTCATCGAGGTGCAGCGCACTTTCGAACACGTGTCGGCGCTGATGAGCGATAGCGACACCGCACTCAAAGACGCGATCAAACTGCTGGGTGCATGAGCGACGCTGTGACAGAGTTCTCCTCCCCCACCCCGCCGCGGGAAACCGTGCTCACCGCGCTGGAAGAAGCCTATCGGCGGATTGCCGGCGACGAACGCTTTCTCGTCAGCCACGGCGGTCGCGTAAGCGAGGTTTCGCCCACGCATTACAGCGTTCGAGGCCTCTCGGAAACCGCCAGGTTGGGCGATCTCGTGTCACGACGCGACAAGCGAGGCGGTGCGGCGGGGGCCGGCGAAATCGTGCGCATTGCCAAGGATGGCGTTCTGGTCGCACCTTACGAAAAGGCGGGACAAGTCGGCCTGGGTGAAGCCGTGTTCAACCGCGGCCCACTCGCTCTCGCTCCCGGTCCATCCTGGCGCGGACGCGTGGTGGACGCACTGGGCCGACCAGCCGACGCCAAGCCCGCCCCTGCCGGCGGCCCGAACTCGACGGACACGACGCCGATAACGCCGCCCGCCATGCAACGCCAACGCGTTGCCGAAGGATTTCGCACCGGCGTGCGCGTCATCGATATCTTCACGCCGCTTTGTCATGGGCAGAGACTGGGTGTCTTCGCCGGCTCCGGCGTGGGCAAGTCGACGCTCTTGTCGATGCTTGCAAACGCCGACGCCTTCGACACGGTGGTCATCGCGCTGGTGGGAGAACGCGGTCGCGAGGTGCGCGAATTTCTCGAAGACACGATCGGTTCGCAGGGCATGGCGAAATCCGTCGCCGTGGTCGCTACCAGCGATGAAAGCGCCATGATGAGGCGGCGTGCCCCGGATACGGCGATGAGCATCGCCGAATACTTCCGCGATCGCGGTGACAAGGTCCTGTTGATCGTCGATTCCATTACCCGCTTTGCGCACGCGCTGCGCGAGGTCGCCATCGGCGCCGGCGAACCGCCCGTCGCCCGGGGCTACCCCGCATCGGTCTTTACCGAACTTCCGCGCCTGCTCGAACGTGCCGGCCCCGGCGAGACGGGACGCGGTTCGATCACGGCCATCCTTTCGGTGCTCGTCGACGGCGACGACCACAACGATCCGGTCGCTGACGCGGTGCGCGGCATTCTCGACGGCCATGTGGTGCTCGACCGTGCCATCGCCGAACAGGGGCGGTTTCCACCCGTCAACCCGCTCTCCTCCATCTCACGACTTGCCGACCGTGCGTGGAAACCCGATGAAAAGCGGCTTGTCATGCGGCTCAGGGCGATGATCGCGCGCTTCGAGGATACCCGCGACATCCGCCTGCTCGGAGCCTATCAGCCCGGCCACGACGCCGAGCTCGATCAGGCCGTCCGGCAGATACCGTTGATCTACGATGCCCTTAGCCAGTCGCCGAACGACCCACGCTCAACCGATCCCTTCACGGACCTGGCAATGAAATTGAAAGCCGGGGAGCCTGTACAATGACGATGAAACTGGCCAGCCTCGAACTTCCGGATGGACGGCGCACGGAACCGAATCCGACCGCCGCCGCCCTGACCGAAGCGCCGTCAGCCCACAGGCCCCGCTTCCTGCCTCGACGCAAACAGAACACGGGCACCGTGGTTCACCGGCCAAGCGGCAGCAGAAGCGACTGGGTAATCATGCTTGGAGGCATCGGCCTCGCCGCCATCTGTGCGATGTTTCCTTGGTACATCTTCTTCAATCAGGAGCAATTTGGCGTTCGTCCGATGTCTTTTGCCGGGCGGCCATCCCCGGACGCACCACGCAGCGAAGCGCTCCCCGGACTTGTCGGGGCACGCATACCGACGCAGATGATCGCGATGCCGCAGGTCGACTACACACCGACCGGCACAGTCGACCGCACACCCACGAAGGCACTTGAAGATCAGCCGTTTCCCGGCGACACGCCGAGCTTCCGCCTGATCCATGTGATCGGTGGACGCGCCATGATCGAGGATGACGAAGGTTACTGGATGGTGCGTCGCGGATCGCGATTGCCCGATGGCAGCCGTGTTTCGCAAATCCAGTGGAAGAACGGTCACTGGGAAATGATGACCTCGCGCGAACTTGTGATCACGCTTTCCGACGAAAACGGAACGTAAGGCCCGCACAAGACTGACTACCTAAAGTGCGGCAGACATGTTCGCATAGACCGAGAGACTTGCCCGATGCAGCCCGTCAATCTGTTCGATCTCGCCACGCAACAGGCGAAATGGCTTTCCGTCCGCCAGACGACGGTCGCAAGCAACGTCGCCAACATCAACACACCCGGATACAAGGCGCTTGAAGTCGAACCCTTCGAAAACGTGCTGAACGGGTCGCGCGTGGCTCTCCAGAGCACCAATCCGAACCATCTGCAGTTCGGCGCGACCAACGCCTCCTTCGCTGTCGGCAGCACTGAGGATCCGGCGGTTCTGCCTTCGGAGAACACGGTGAAGATGGAAGACGAACTCGCCAATGCCGGCGAGGTGCGCCGCGCCTTCGAGCTCAACACCGCCATTGTCAAGGCATTTCACCGCATGCTCATGAACACGTCGAGGGGTTAATCCGTGGATCCGCTTTCCGCTTCCTTGAAAGTCGCCGCTTCCGGCCTGCAAGCGCAGTCCGAACGCATGCAGGTCGTGTCGGAAAACCTGGCGAACGCAAAATCCACCAGCGATATACCCGGCGGCGATCCCTATCGGCGCAAAACGATCAGCTTCGTCGCCGAACTCGACCGCAATATCGGTGGCAGCGTCGTCGAAGTCGGTTCCGTCGCACGCGACCCCACCGAATTCACACTTGAGTTCAATCCCGGTCACGAGGCCGCCGACGAGCGTGGCTATGTGAAAATGCCGAACGTCAACGTGCTGATCGAGATGGCCGACATGCGCGAGGCCAATCGCGGTTACGAAGCGAACCTGCAGGTCATCAAGCAGGCACGCGAACTCATTTCCATGACCATTGATTTGATGCGGAGCCAGTCATGATCCCTCCCGTAGGCAGTATTGCCCCTTCCACCCTGACCGAAACCACCGGCCTTCAATCCGCGCGCCAAACGCCCGCCTCCGAAACCGGCGAGGCGTTCAGCGCCATGCTCGGCGAAGCTGCCGCCGACACGGTCGCCAAGTTGAACCACGCCGAAGGACTTTCGCTCAAAGCACTTCAGGGCGAGGCCGAGACCCGCGAAGTTGTGGATGCGGTCATGAGTGCCGAACAGGCACTTCAGGCCTCCATTGCCGTACGCGACAAACTCGTCACCGCCTATCTCGACATCAGCCGCATGGCCATCTGAGGAGCCTGATCAATGAAAGCCCTGTCGATCGCCGCAACCGGCATGAGCGCCCAACAGCTCAATCTGGAAGTCATCGCCAACAACATCGCCAACATCAACACCACCGGCTTCAAGCGCGCCCGTGCCGAGTTCTCGGACCTGCTCTACCAGACCGAGCGCATGCAGGGCGTTCCAAGCCGCGCCAACCAGGCCATCGTGCCGGAGGGCGCCAATGTGGGCCTGGGCGTTAAGGCCGCCGCCGTGCGCAACCTTCACATTCAGGGGCCGATGAACAACACCGGAAACAAGCTCGATGTGGCATTGGTCGGCAAGGGCTGGTTCGAGATAGAAGGCACGGACGGCGAACCACTCTACACGCGCGCCGGCTCGTTCAACACCAATGCCACCGGTCAACTCGTCACCACGCAGGGTTACAACGTCAATCCGGCAATCGTCATTCCGGAGGACGCCGTGGAGGTTGTGATCAACAAGACCGGCCAGGTCTTCGCCCGCATCGATGGCCAGGCAGAGCTTCAAGACCTGGGTCAGCTCACCTTGGCCAACTTCGCCAACGAGGCGGGGCTCGATCCGATCGGAGACAATCTCTTCCGCGAGACGCCGGCTTCAGGTGCCGCCATCCAGGGCGTACCGGGCGATCCCGGCTTCGCCGTTATCGAGCAGGGTTATCTCGAGGGCTCCAACGTGGATCCGGTGAAAGAAATCACCGAACTGATCTCTGCGCAACGCGCCTATGAGATGAACTCCAAAGTCATTCGCGCGGCCGACGAAATGGCTGCAACCGTCACACAGTCGATCCGGTAGGTTGGCATGAACCGGCACAGCCCCTTCCACGCGCTCTTTCTCGCACTGGTCAGCATTGTCGCGACCGGCCTTTCGGCTGCGGCGCAGGAACAGGCGGTTGTGTCAACTCGCGTCATCTATCCCGGTGAGACCATTGCCATCGACGCGCTCGACGAGGTGGTCTTGCGCCGCCCGCCGCGCGGCAACACGGCGATCGCCCGCATGCTCGAAGACATTGACGGCAAGGTTGCCCGGCGCACACTGCTGCCGGGACGGCTCATACCCGTCAGCTATGTTCGCGACGCCTATCTGGTCGAAACGGGCAGCCCTGTTACCGTCACCTTAAGCGAAGGTGCCCTCACCATCTCATTGCGGGCAGTCCCCCTTCAGGCCGGCGCCGCCGGCGACATGATCCGATTGCGCAACATCGAAAGCGGGCGCACCTTCATGGGCGTGGTGCTTGCCGACGGAACCGTCCAGGTCGGTGCCATATGATCCCCCGCCTCTTCCTTGCAGTGATGATCATAGCGCTGGCCCTTCCGGCCGGCGCGGCTTCGCGCATCAAGGACATCGCCATGCTGCAAGCCGCACGCGACAACCAGCTTGTCGGCTATGGCTTGGTGATCGGCCTCCAGGGCAGCGGTGACAGCCTGCGCAATTCGCCCTTCACCGAACAATCCATGCGCGCCATGCTCGAGAATCTCGGTATAGCGTCCGAAGGTGGACGCGCCCGCGCAAAGAATGTCGCCGCAGTGATTGTGACGGCGAATCTGCCACCATTCGTCCAATCCGGTGCGCGCATCGACGTCAATGTTTCGTCGCTCGGCGATGCGACCTCTCTTGCCGGCGGAACGTTGGTCATGACCCCGATGCGCGCCGCCGACGGCGAGATTTACGCCGTGGCTCAGGGATCGGTCATCGTCTCCGGCTTCAGTGCCCAAGGTCAGGCCGAGACGCTGACCCAAGGTGTTCCCACGTCCGGACGCGTCCCCAACGGCGCAATCATCGAGCGCAAGGTCGAAGCCTCCATGTCCGACAGTGCAACGCTGGTGCTGCAATTGCGCAATGCCGACTTTTCCACCGCCGTACGGGTCACCGATGCGATCAACACCTATACGGGTTCGCGCTTCGGCGCGCGGCTCGCCAAGGAAGAAGATGCGCGCACCATTCGCATTCGTCGACCGAAGGGCATTTCCTATGCCCGCTTTTACGCAGAGATCGAAAATCTCATGGTGGAGTCGGATGCCCCCGCCCGCGTCGTGGTCGACGAGCGTACCGGCACGGTGGTCATCGGCAACGATGTGCGCATCTCCCGCGTCGCCATCAGCCACGGTACACTCACCGTGCGCATCACCGAAACGCCACGTGTGGTCCAGCCCGAACCGTTTTCACGCGGCGAAACGGCCGTCGAGCCGTTCACCGAAATCGAAGCCGACCAGCCCGACGCCAATGTAGCGCTGCTGGACGGACCCAACCTGCAAACCCTCGTTTCCGGCCTCAACCGGCTGGGCGTGAAGCCCGATGGCATCATCGCCATTCTTCAGGGCATCAAGTCCGCCGGCGCTTTGCAGGCCGAACTCGTGCTGCAATAGGTGCGCCGTATGCCCCGCAGGATCCGATTGAAGCAATTTGCCATAAGCGCCTTCGCGGGCATCGTGTTTGCTACGCAGACCGCGCCGCTTCACGCTTTGGCGGCAGACGACCCGACTGGCATGAAGCCGGACGAAGTGGAGCGCTTTTGCGCCAATATCGCCGATGCCGCGCGCGACCGGCGCTATGCGCTCCAGGCCATGGAACTGGAGAAACTCAAGGGCGAGGTAGACGAACGCATCGCAGCGCTGGAAGAGAAGCGCGCCGACTACGAGGGATGGTTGGAGCGTCGCAACGACTTTCTGGCACAGGCTGAGGCCGGCATCGTCGAGATCTATTCGTCGATGCGGCCCGACGCCGCTGCCGAACGTCTGGCGGAAGTGCGCGTCGAACTCGCCGCCGCCATCCTGATGAAGCTGGAGCCGCGCACCGCCGGCATCATCCTCAATGAAATGAACAGCAAATCCGCTGCGACGCTGACGACCATCATTGCCAGTGCCGCGCGTCCGGAGGACCCGACATGACGTTCCGGCCCGTACTGCTTCTGCCGCTTGTCTTCGTCGCAGGCTGCTCGCAATCGCTGAAGGAAATAGGCAAGGAACCGACCATGACCCAGGTCGGTGCCACCATCGATCCGGAAGTGATGGCCGCCTACAATTATCCAAAACGGCCTGCTCCCGCCCTCACGCGCTACTCGCTGTGGGACGACAAGCAAAGCCGCCTCTTTACCGATCCGCGCGCACTCAATGTCGGCGACATACTGACTGTCGAAATCTCCATCAACGACAAGGCCCGTTTCAAGAACGAATCCGAACGCTCGCGCGACGCGGCGCGCAGCCTGGGCCTTTCGGGATCCTACTCGGTCGGTGGTGCCGGTTCCTCTGCGGCCGCCGAAGGCCAGATCGGCTCGGGCACCTCAACCGCGGGTGGCGGACAAACCGAACGCTCGGAGAATATTCGCCTTCTGGTGGCTGCAGTGGTCACGCAGGTTCTGTCGAACGGCAATCTGCGCATTCGCGGCACACAGGAAGTGCGCGTCAACGCGGAGCTGCGCATCCTTACAATCGAGGGCATCGTGCGGCCGAGCGACATCGACCCGCAGAACATGATCTCCTACGAGCGTATCGCCGAAGCCCGCATCTCCTATGGCGGGCGCGGGCGGATCAGCGAGGTACAGCAGCCACCCTACGGCCAGCAGTTTCTCGACCAGGTGCTTCCATTCTAACCGCCGCCGGAGCCTGAACACGCATGGCGTTACTCGAACAACAACCATCGCAGAACAAGGGGCCTTCCCTCGCCGTTCAGTTGGCGATGCTATTGGTCATGTCCGCGCTCGCCGCAGGCGCCGCCTGGCTCGCCGGCAGCTACCTGGAAAGCAGGACCGTCGGCGAAGATACCGATACGGCAATGGCTGAAAGCGGCGCGCACGACGAAGCGACGGACGAAGAGAACAAGCCCCGCGAACCGGCAGGCGTATACGCCATCGAACCGATTACCACCAATCTCGCGGAACCCAGCGAGGTGTGGGTGCGCGCGGAAATGGCACTCGTCTTCGAAGGTGAGCCCGATGCAGCAATCGCCGAAGCCGTGCACCAGGATCTGTTTGCCTATCTGCGCACCGTAAAACTACGCCAGGTGGAGACCGCCAGCGGCTTTCAACATCTACGTTCCGATCTGACCGAACGCGCCAGCATCCGCAGCGAAGGTGCTGTGAAACAGATTCTTTTCCGGGCCCTTCTGTTCGAATGAAACGCCTTCTCCTATCGATTGTCGGCGTGCTTCTTCTGCCTTCCGCGGCAATGGCGCAGACCCTCGACCTCGGCGCTCTGACCGGCGCCGACGGTTCGACCATCGGCACGATCATTCAGCTTTTCGGCCTGCTGACGGTGCTTTCCGTCGCACCCGGAATCCTGATCATGGTCACGAGCTTCACCCGTTTCGTGATCGCCTTTTCCATCCTGCGCGCCGGCATGGGATTGCCGACGACACCGGCCAACCTGATCCTCATCAGCCTGTCGCTGTTCATGACCTTCTACGTCATGACCCCCACATTCGACCGCGCCTGGGCGGAAGGAATTCGCCCGCTGATGAACAACGAGATCAGCGAACAGGATGCCGTACAGCGCATCGCGGAGCCATTCCGGGGCTTCATGGTCAATAATGTGCGCGAAAGAGATTTCGCCCTCTTCGCCGACCTTGCCGCAGAGCGCGGAAACGTCGACATCGACGTGACGGTCGAAACCGCCGATCTGCGCGTGCTCGTACCCGCTTTCATGATTTCGGAGATTCGACGCGGCTTCGAGATCGGGTTTCTGATCGTGCTACCGTTTCTTGTGATCGACCTGATCGTCGCCACCATTACCATGTCCATGGGCATGATGATGCTTCCGCCCACCGTCGTTTCCTTGCCGTTCAAGATACTGTTCTTCGTCCTCATCGACGGCTGGAACCTGCTCGTGGGCAGTCTCGTGCGATCCTTCGTCTAGCGAGAAATCGCTCGCCCGGGAAAATAACGTCCATACATTAGCTTTTTGGTAGGAAATCGCCGCCATAAATGCCCCCAAGCATGGCGGACAGATCCTGCAACGGGATCAAGGGCATGATGCCGCTCCGTCATACCGGTGAGCCCGGTATGTCCCTCGTTTGTTTTGTATTTCAGGGGCGTTTATCCCATGGCAAGTCTTATGACCAACGCGTCGGCAATGACCGCGCTGCAGACCCTCAACACCATCTCCAAGAACATGGACACCACCCAGTCCCGCATTTCGACGGGCCTGCGCGTGGCGGAAGCCTCCGACAATGCGGCTTACTGGTCGATCGCGACTTCGATGAAGTCCGACAACAAGGCCCTTTCCAGCGTTCAGGATGCTTTGGGTCTCGGTGCCGGCAAGCTCGACACGGCCTACACGGGTATCAACGAAGTCATCGACACCGTCGACAAAATCAAGCAGAAGCTTGTGACGGCACGCGGTGCTTCGCAGGAAGACCAGCAGAAGATCCAGAGCGAGATCGAGGCACTTCAGTCTCACATCACTTCGGTCGTCGGCAACTCCAATTATGCCGGCTCCAACATCATCCAGGACAACGCCGATGTGAACGTCGTTGCTTCCTACAACCGTGATGGCACCACCGTTACGGTCGACCAGATCACGCTCACGGGTGCCGATGTTCTGGTGCTGGACGCCGCCGGGGCGGCCGGTAGCGCTTCGACCGTGGTCACCGCTGGCTGGTTCGATGCTTCGGGCGGTGCAATCGCCGACACAGCGATCGACACCATGCTGGGCGAAGTGGAAACCGCACTTTCCACGCTTGCCGACCAGGCTGCGGATCTCGGTGCAGCCAAGTCGCGCGTCGATCTTCAGAAAGACTTCGTCTCGAAGCTTTCCGATGCCATCGAGCGTGGTGTTGGCCAGTTGGTCGATGCGGACATGAACGAAGAGTCGGCTCGTCTTTCGGCCCTGCAGGTTCAGCAGCAGCTGGGCGTTCAGGCGCTGTCGATCGCCAACTCCAACTCGCAGAACATTCTGTCGCTGTTCCGCTAAGCGATCGATCCCGGACATTCAGCGCCGGTATCCTTCAGAACCGATCGGGCCGCTCGTAAGAGCGGCCCGATTTTTTTTGTGCAGTCTACAGCAGGCATCTTGCGTTAATCGGCTGTTAACCATGTGAGTCTACTCATTGTTAACCATACCCGGCGCCGTATATGGGCGCGGATCGGGGGCGGCTGAACAAAGGGGTGATCACGTGGCCAGCATCATGACCAACACATCTGCGATGGTTGCATTGCAGAGCCTGAAAGCGACCAACAAGTCCATGGACGTGGTGCAGGGACGCATCTCCACGGGTTACCGTGTCGCCGAAGCGAGTGACAATGCGGCCTATTGGTCGATCGCGACCACTATGCGTTCCGACAACAAGGCTCTATCGGCCGTCCAGGACGCGCTCGGGCTCGGTGCCGGCAAGATCGACACGTCCTACACCGCCATGAACAACGTTCTGGAGGCTGTCGATTCCATCAAGTCGAAGCTGGTGACCGCACGCGGCGCAAGTGCCGAGAACCAGGGCAAGATCCAGGCTGAAATCGACATCCTGCTCGATCAGATCAGAAGTGCCGCCACCGGCGCAAGCTACGCCGGCACCAACGTTCTCGCCACCGATGACACCGGCGATATGGAGGTCGTCTCCGCATATAACCGATCCTCGGCCGGCACCGTCACCGTCGACACCATCCAGATCGACATCGCCAGCGTCAAGCTGTTCGCCGCCGGTGGTCTGCCGGGCGGTCTCGCCGACGACATCATGCAGATCGACATCGTCACCAACGGAGCGGATGCCGACATCGACGGTTATCTCACGGACGTTGAAACGGCCCTGTCCAGCATGTCGACGGCAGCCGCCGACCTCGGCGCCGCCAAGACCCGGCTCGATCTGCAGAAGGATTTCGTTTCCAACCTGATGGACTCTATCGAGCGCGGCGTCGGCCAACTCGTCGACGCCGACATGAACGAAGAGTCCACCCGCCTGCAGGCCCTTCAGGTTCAGCAGCAGCTCGGCATTCAGGCATTGGCCATCGCCAACCAGAATGCCCAGAGCATTCTCGCTCTGTTCAAATAGCCGCACGATCTCGACACAGCCGATTTCGAAATGGGGTCGCATCGCGGCCCCATTTCATTTTCGCACAAGCTTCGACCTCTAGTCTCCCCGACAGATTTCGTATGGGAGCATTGGGCGTTGCCTGAGCAGATTCAGACCGTCGTTGAAAACTTGAAAAGCCTCGGCATGCGCCGGCTCGTCCTTCTGGGCGGCATGCTGGCGCTGGTGATGGCCGTCATCGTTGCCGGCGCGGCCTATCTCAACAAGCCGGCCTACGAAACCCTTTATGTCGGGCTCGATCGTTCCGACGTGAACCAGATCGGCCTCGTTCTGGGAGAAGCCGGCATCGGTTTCGATGTGGTTTCCGATGGAACCGCGGTTCTGGTTCCAGCCGGAAAAACCGCACAGGCAAGAATGCTTCTCGCCGAGAAGGGCCTGCCCAGCAGCACCAATGCCGGTTACGAACTCTTCGACAATGTCGGCTCCCTGGGCCTCACCACCTTCATGCAGCAGGTGACCCGCGTGCGTGCCCTGGAAGGCGAAATCGCCCGCACCATACAATCGCTTAGCGGCATCAAGGCCGCGCGCGTTCACATCGTCATGCAGGAACGCGGCACCTTTCGTACCGAAGAGCGTCAGCCTTCGGCATCCGTGGTCATCCGTGCCTCCAATCTCGACGCCACCGAGGCCGCCGGGTCGATTCGATACCTCGTCGCCGCTGCTGTACCGGGCCTCGACGCGGAAAAGGTGACGGTGCTCGATTCCGCCGGCACCTTGCTTGCCGCAGGCGACGATCCGTCCAACAGCACAGCGCAGCGCTCCATCGGCGTGGAACGCACCGTCGAGAACCAGATCGAACAGAATATCCGCCGTGCGCTCGCCCCCTATCTCGGGCCGGACAATTTCCGTGCCAGCGTCAAGGCCGACGTCAACACTGATGCCCGTCAGATCGAAGAAGTCATCTACGATCCCGACTCGCGCGTCGAACGCTCCGTCCAAGTGGTGCGCTCCAGTGACAGTGCCAACCGCGAAACGGCGATCCAACCCACTTCCGTTGCACAAAACCTCCCCGAAGACGACACCAGCGCAACCGCGGGTCCCAAATCGTCCGAGGAAAGCGAGCGACGCGAGGAAACCACAAACTACGAACTAAACACCAAGCGCATCGCCACCACCAGCAATGGCTATAGCGTCGACAAAATGTCGATCGCGGTCGTCGTCAACCAGGCGCGCATCACGGAGATTCTCGGTCCCAACGCGACGCCCGATCAGATCGACGAGCGCATCGGCGAGATCCGGAATGTCGTGGCCTCGGCCACCGGCTTCAATGAAACTCGCGGCGACATTATCAACGTCTCGTCTGTGGAGTTTATCGACGGGCTGGACGGCACGCCATTGCCTGAACCCGGCATTCTCGCTTCCATAGGCCAGCACACCGGCACGTTGATCAACGCCGCCGCGTTCATTCTGGTCGCCTTTCTTGTCACCTGGTTCGGTCTGAAGCCGCTCGGCAACAACCTGATGCGCCCGATGATCGCGCAAGATTCTGCCGAGGACGATGGGCAGCGCACCTTGCCGAACCTGGAGGAAGATCAGGTCCGCCTTACGGACGGCGCCTATTCCGATCCCGAGTTCGAGGAAGACGACACCTACGGCACCCATCGATTGAAGATCCGTCCAGCACCCCAGGAGCGCCTGGCGCGTATGGTCGATCTCAACGAGGAACGCACAGCGCATATTCTGCGCAAATGGGCGCGCGCCGAGGCGGAGGCAGGCTGATGCCCCCCGCCCTCTCATTGATGGACGTCCTGCCGGATTTCGGCAGTCCGGCTCCCTCAGCCGCCGCGCAACGTGCCACCGCGAACCATTTCGATCCGCTGCTGCGGGCACCGGAACCGCCGACCGAAGAGCCCGCCCCCTCAGTGCAGACCCAGGCGGACGAAATGGTTGTCGCTGCGGAGACCGCTCTTGCCGAAAGGCTTGCGCACGAACACACGCAGCAGCTTGAGCAGGAGCGCCAGCGTCACCGGGAGGAATTGGAAGCGGTCCGGGCCCAGTTTGGCGAGGCAACAGGCGAGACGATAAAGACCCGTTTCTGCGAACTGGAACAGCAGGTCGTCGATCTTACCACGCAGGCGACGGCACGCATGCTCGCCACGACGTTAACGGACGATCTGCAAAAACGCTCCGTCGCTGAACTCGAACGTGTGGTGCGCGCCGCGATCGACGATCGCGATGCTGTGCGAATCCGCGTTAGCGGCTCGCCTGCGCTTTGGGAAAGTCTGAAAGCCGGTCTCGGTGAAAAGGCAAGCCATGTCGATTTCACCGAAACGCCAGGCTTCGATATCAGCATAGCGGTCGATGAGGAGCTCTTTGAAACACGGCTCACAGAGTGGTCGGCAACATTGGCGGAATTGATCTCATGAGCATGGCCGAGAACGAGGAACGGGCATCCGAGATCATTATCGTTCGTCGCGGCGGCGGCGACGAAGACGAGGGCCATCACGGCGGTGCATGGAAGATCGCATTCGCGGATTTCATGACCGCCATGATGTGCTTCTTTCTGGTTATGTGGCTCATCAACGCAACCGATGACGACACGAGAACGGCTCTGGCAAGCTATTTCAATCCGGTGAAGCTCGTTGATCAAAGCACAAGCAGCAAAGGTCTTGAAGACGTTGAAGGCGAGCCTGTCCAAGACGCGCCAGACGAGGTGGAAACCGATGCGCCCGGCGCACCGTCCCAGAATCAGGATCAGACATCGGGTCCCATGAGTTTCGAGAACGCCGTCGGGCGTTCGGAGACAGAGCAACTGTCCGACGAAAATCTCTTCTCGGACCCTTATGCCGTGCTGGCGGAAATCGCGGCCGATACGGACACGATGCAGAACATATCGAACAAGGGCGAAGGCGGGGCGCGGATTGCCGGTCCCTCTTCAGGCGCCTCGGGCGGCGAATCCTATCGCGATCCCTTCGCGCCGGATTTCTGGTCGCAGCAGGTGGCCCGCCCTCGCATCGGCGTGCAAGGCGATCCCGATGATGCACGCGAAAACCCGGCGGGCAGCGACGTCGACGTTCCGACCAACGGCGAAAACAGGCCGCCAGCGGTGGCCCGCGAAACGCCCGAGGATGGCGATGGAACCGCCGTCGCACTAAAACCCGTTGCCGAGGTCGAGCCGCTGAAACCGGCCGAACAGGCGGAACCCGAATCCGAACCGACGACACCGCATGCCGAACCGCAACTGGCGGAGATCGCCGAAGAGGCGTCCGCGAATTCCGACATACAGCACACAGAGCGTGGCGAACAACTTGCCGAGCAAATTCGTGCTCAGCTCGCGGAACAGTTCGCCGGCAGTCCACTCGAAGGTTCGATCTCGGTCGTGGCGACGGATGAAGGCGTTCTGGTTTCAATCACCGACAACCTCGAGAACGGCATGTTCCCGGTCGGTTCTGCCGTGCCGCAGCGCGAACTCGTACTGGCCATGGACAAGATCGGCCAGACGCTTGCCGCTCAACCCGGGAAGATAAACGTGCGTGGTCATACGGACGGTCGCCCGTTCCGCAGTGAAACCTACGACAATTGGCGCCTTTCCAGCGCACGCGCTCAAGCTGCCTATTACATGCTTGTTCGCGGCGGGCTCGATGAATTGCGTATCGAACAGGTCGCCGGGTTCGCAGACCGCAAGCTCAAAGTGCCTGATGATCCTTATGCCAGCGCGAACCGCCGCATCGAGATCCTGTTGGAAGTGCCGCGATGAAAAGGGCCGCAAGACTGGCTGTTTTCCTGGCGGCCGGCATGTGTCTTCATGCCGGCGCCCACGCCGCTCCCATGCAGCCCTATCAGATGGTTCGCTCGCTGCAGCGCCTTCAGGACCAGATCGCCAATGGCGATCATGCGGCACTGCCGATGCAGCAGAAGCTTCTGAGCATTATCGACAATCGTATAAGAAAGGCCGAACCGGAGGATTTCTCCGATCCAAGAAACCTCCAAGCGCTGCTTATCTACGGTCTCAGCGGCGGCAATCCCAAGACGCTGGAAATGCTTTTTGCAAAACTCTCTCTTGCAGAGACGCAGGCCCGGCTCGGTGAAGCGATCGTGCGTTATGCGCTCGGCGACTTTACCGCCGCCCGAGCCGTATTGCAGACCATCGATCCGAAGACACTGCCGCCGGAAGTCGGACCTCCGGTCGCCCTGGTCAGTGCAACCGTGACCGCGCAGGACAATCCGCTTTTTGCGCTCAGAATGCTCGATGAAGCCCGGCTTTTAAGCCCTGGCACACTGATCGAGGAGGCCGCCCTGCGGCGCAGCATCCCCCTCGCGGCAGCGATGAAGGATGCCGATCGGCTGGCAAGAGCATCGGAGCAATATGTCCGCCGCTTCCTTCGCTCCCCCTATGCAACGCAATTCGTCGACACCTTCGTTGCCGCAGTTGTGGAAATGCACGATGCCGTGGACCCGTCCATGATCGATCGCGTGACGGCGCAAATGTCCAACGAGCAGGCGCGGATCGTCTATCTGCGGCTCGCGCGCAAAAGCGCCATCGAAGGGTACGATCGGCTGCTGTCCTTCGCATCCAGCAAGGCGATGGCCTACAGCCAGGGCGAAAACGGCGCCAACGATCCACGCGCCGTGCTTTACGCGAACATGGCTTCGGTAAGTTCGGATAATGTCAACGACGTGCTTTCGGCATTAAACGGAATTGCCCGCGATCGGCTTTCCGCCGCCGACCGAGAGCTACTCGACGCCGCCAAGGCCATCGCCAAGGCGGTTCTGGATGAACCACGCCACACCTCTGCCGTGAGCGATGAACCAGAGCCGGCGCCTCTCCTTACCCTCGAAGACGTTCCCGCCGACGCCCAAGAAGCGATGGCTGTCGAGCAAAATGCCGCTCCGGCCGTGTCGCCGAGGACGATGGACGCAGCATTCCCCGCCGATGAAGAGAACGAGGCGGCTGATACTTACATGAAGGAATTGCGCAGCAAGCTCGAAGACATCGACGCACTGCTTGAGAAGGAAACCGGTCAATGAACGCCGCTATCAGTCGAGGACTACCGGCCGCCGCACAGTCTCTTGATTCAGGTTCGCACAAACGCGGCACCGGAACCTCGGACCTGACCGGATTCCGGGATGCGTTGAAGGAACGTCAAGGCACGGAAGGCGACAACGAAAAGACGGCAGCGAATGAAGAGACAGGCTGGCGGCCGATACGATGGACCGTACCGCACAAGATGAACGTGCAGGAAGGGAACGTCGAGGGCGATAATGGGCGTGAGCGCGAAACATCGGTCGAGATTTCGCTTCCAGCCGAAACCGTATCCCAGAAGCGACCGACCGAGAACCCTGACAGATCCATATCTCTCGACGTTGCGGGCAAGGCGGTGCCAATCGATGAGAATGGCGCGAACGCTAAGAGCACCCCGCAAGCAGGGGATATTCAGCGCACGAACGAAGCCAAGACACAGCTGTCGGAAAATCCGGCGGCAAACACAACACCAATCCCTGCAACACTGGTCGCCGGCACATCGCGGGCCACCACCGCGCAGCCCAATCCACAGGGCGCGGGCAGCAGCCGGGAGCGCACGGCATCGATATTCACGTCGAACAGATCTGAACGGCCCGTGCCCGAGACCGCCAACGCGACGGCCAAAGTCAATGGCGCTCTCGGCGAAAAGGCTTTCGCATCGGCGGTCGAGCAACCGACCAATCATGCAATCAAAGGCGAGGCTGTGCAGCGCGGCGAAGGCTTAATGCGCGAGGGCCTGCAACAACAGCAGCCGGATATCCGTGTGGTGTCCATCCAGCGCGTGCCCGCTCCCGCGCCCCTAGCCGGCAACGAACAGGCCGGCGGCACACAACGCGCGGCGGCAAGCGAGTCCCCTCACCTCCAAGCCACCCAGCAAGGTGAAGCCGGGCGCATGGTGCAGACATTGAAGATTCAACTTCAGCCAGCCGAGCTCGGCATGGTGACGGCGCGCCTGCGCATCGTCGCCGATCAGTTGACGGTGGATCTTCAGGTGGAAAACGCGGAAGCACGCCAGCGCCTCAGTACCGATAGCGATTCAATCGTCAAAGCGTTGCGTTCGCTTGGCTATGAAATCGACCGCGTGAACGTACAGCAATCTGCGCCCGGCGGACAGAGCAACACGGCGACCGGCGGCAGCGGGCGCGACGGTGCGTTCCAGTCTATGAACAATGGCGAGAGTGACGGCGACCGTTCGCACGGAGCTGGCGATCAGCGCTCATCGCGCGAGCAGGAGCGCCACAAGGGAAGACAGGCGCAGGACGGCGGGGATGCGGCGCGCGGCGGCCTTTATATTTAGTCTTTCACTCCTCACCGTAAACGCCCAGGCAGCGGACAATGCCTGTGAGAGCGAGATCCTGCGCGCGGCCGAACGCTATCGGGTTCCGCCAGGCATTCTTTATGCCGTCGGCCTCACCGAGACTGGCGTGAAAGGCAGTTTGCAGCCCTATGCACTGAACATCGAGGGCACGGCGGTGTTCGCACGCAATGCAAACGATGCGATGCGCACCTTCGAACAGGCACGCGCTCAGGGAAAGAAACTCATCGACTTGGGCTGCATGCAGATCAATCATCACTACCATGGCGATCAATTCGAGAATCTGCGTTCCATGCTCGACCCTCGACAGAATGTCGATTACGCGGCCCGTTTTCTGGTGCAACTCAAGCGTCGCCACGGGTCGTGGTCGATGGCGGTCGCCCGCTACCACGCCGGGCCAAACAACGATCCGGCACAAAAGCGTTATGTCTGCCGGGTCATCACGAATATGGTCGCCACTGGCTTCGGTGCGTGGACATCCGATGCGCGAAATTTCTGCGACTCTTGATTGAATATCGCGACTTTGACCCCGGAAGCGCACTTCTCGCGCGACTCCCCAATATTGACTCCTGAGATTTCATAGTTGTGCGCGATTCGCTCAACCGGTTACCACTTGACACATAACGTGATTCGGAGGGCGGGCCGTTGATTGTGGTGATAGACGAGCGTGAGCTGGTGACAGATGGTTATCACTCACTTTTTAATCGTGAGGGGGTTGCGAGCGCAGGGTTCGCACCGGATGAATTCGGCGAATGGGTCGAGACCGTCGCAGATGACGAGCTCAAGGCCGTCAGCGCCTTTCTGCTCGGGCAGTGCGACGGGGGCGGCATCCGCGCCCAGCGCATCCGCGAGCGTTCAGCCGCACCGCTGATCGCGCTCAGCGAGCGCAACTCGCTCGACGATACATTGCGCATGTTCGAGTGGGGCGTCGACGATGTCGTGCGCAAACCCGTTCACATTCGCGAAATCCTGGCGCGCATCACCGCGATCCGACGGCGTGCGCATCAGGACGCGGCCACGTTCACCGAAATCGGTGCGATGCGCATCTATTTCGACGGGCGCGATCCGGAGATTGAGGGCCAGCCCCTCCCCCTGCCGCGCCGCGAACGTCGCATTCTGGAATATCTGGCAAGCAACCCGACGCGTCGGGTCACCAAGACCCAGATATTCAACGCCATCTACGGCATCTTTGATGAGGATGTCGAAGAAAACGTCGTGGAAAGCCACATCAGCAAACTACGCAAAAAATTGCGCGAAAAACTTGGTTTCGACCCGATCGATTCCAAACGTTACCTCGGTTACCGGCTGGCGGATGGATAATCCGCCAGCTTTTTTTCTTCAAAGCACATCGCCACCAGTTTCACGCAAGTCACGTCTCCTACCTTGACCGTGATCGGCGTAGACTACGAGGAGACTTCCGATGGGCCTTTACGGCATGATGCGTACCGGCGTTTCCGGCATGGCGGCACAATCCAACCGGTTGTCGACCGTTGCCGACAACATCGCCAATTCCAGCACCAATGGGTACAAGCGCGCGAAGGCTGAATTCTCCTCGCTCGTTCTGCCGTCCTCCGGCGGCTCCTATAATTCGGGTGGCGTGACGACATCCATCCGCTACGAGATTTCGAAATCCGGCCCGCTGCAATACACAACATCGGGAACGGATCTCGCTATCGAGGGCGGTGGCTTCTTCGTTGTAGAGGGCTCTAACGGTCAACCTTTCCTCACCCGCGCCGGTTCCTTCGTGCCGAATTCGCAGGGCGAACTGGTCAATGCCGCCGGCTATAAGCTCATGGGCTACAGCTACGCCAACGGCAATCCGGCCGTGACAGCCAACGGTTTCGCCGGGCTCGAAACCGTCTCCATCGCCCAGTCGGATCTGATCGCGACACCGTCCGCCAACGGCTCCGTCACGGGCAATCTTCCCGCCGATGCCGAAGTCGTTACGGCGCCCACGCCAGGCAGCAACGACCCGAACGCCGAGTTCACAAAGAAGACCTCGGTCGTTGTCTACGATACGCTCGGCAACAAGCGGCTGATGGACGTCTACATGACGAAAACCGCAGCAGGCGGTCCTCCGCCCACGACAACCTGGGAGGTCGCCGTCTTCGACCGGGAAAACGCCGATCCCGCAAGCGGCAGCTTTCCCTATGCCAGCAGCGCCGAAAGCCCGAGCCCGCTGAGCACGACGACGCTCGTGTTCGACGCAAACGGCGAGCTAACCGGCGGCACACCGAGCATGACCTTCGACGTCCCTCCGGCTTCTGTGGGCCAGAGCTTCACACTCGACATGTCGTCGCTCACGCAGCTTGCGTCCGACTTTGACGTCAAGGCCGAGGTTGACGGCAACGCACCCAGCGCCATCGACAGTGTCGAGATCGCCGAAGACGGCACCATATTCGCCCAATATGCCGACGGTTCGATGCGCGCGCTTTACCGCATCCCGCTTGCCAACGTTCAAAGTCCGGACCAGCTCAACGTGATCACGGGCAATGTTTTCTCCGAAAGCGCGGATTCAGGCGGCGTGCAGCTCGGTTTCGCCGGCACCGGCGGCCTCGGCAAGGTGACAGCCGGAGCGGTGGAACGCTCCAACGTGGACATCGCCACGGAACTGACGGACATGATCGAGGCCCAGCGCAATTACACGGCCAACTCCAAATCATTCCAGACCGGTTCCGAACTCATGGAACTCCTGGTCAACCTGAAACGATAAGCGCGGATTTCTGGAACGGGGGAGTGGAAGAAAGTAAATGTCACTGACATCTGCATTGAGCATCGCGCAGACCGCGCTTTTCAACACCTCGCGCCAGACTTCTGTCGTTTCACGCAACGTTTCGGAAGCCAGCAATCCGGACTACGCGCACCGTAGCGCGCTTCTGTCCAGCATGGCGCCCGGCGCGCGCGTCGTTCAGATCCGACGCGCGGCCGACGAAGTTCTCTTCAGGCAGAACCTCTTCGCGATCTCCGCCTGGCAGGGCCAGAAGGCCATGTCCGGTGGGCTCGATACGATGCGCCTGACGGTGAACGGCGTCGAGGACGCCAACGCACCGGCAACCGCCATCAGCAAGTTGCAGGAGGCGCTGCAACTTTATGCCGCCACGCCATCCAATGCCACGCTTGCGGAAAGCGCCGTGCAGGCAGCCCACCAGGTGGTGCGTTCGCTCAATGACGGTGCTGGCGCCGTGCAAAATTTCCGGGCCGATGCCGACCGCGACATCGCAACGGCCGTAGACGATCTCAACCACCTCCTGGGCGAGTTCGAAACCGTCAATACCGAGATCGTCAACGGCACACGTTCGGGCCGAGACGTCTCCGACGCTCTGGACCGCCGCGATGCGCTCCTGAAGAAAATCTCGGAATATGTAGCCATATCGACAACGACCCGCTCGGGCAATGATATGGTTATCGTCACCGCGGACGGCGCGACACTGTTCGAAACCATTCCGCGGCCGGTCACCTTCACGCCGAACACGAGCTATGGCCCCGGCACCACCGGCAACTCGGTCTATGTAGACGGTGTTCCGCTGGTGCCCGGAGCGGGCGGCAACACCAGCGCCAAGGGTTCCATAGCAGCCGCCCTGCAGCTACGCGACGAGACCGCGCTACAGATGCAGCGACAGCTCGACGAGGTGGCGCGCGGCCTGATCACCGCTTTCGCCGAAACCGATCCGAGCGGCACCCTTCCGGACATGGCCGGCCTCTTCAGCTGGGCAGGCGGGCCCGGCATCCCGCCGGCAGGCACACTTATCGACGGCCTGGCAGGCGCGATCCGCGTCAACGCGGCCTTCGACAAGAGTGCCGGCGGCGATCCCTCATTGCTGCGCGATGGCGGTGCCAACGGCGCCGCCTATCTGCACAACACAACGGGTGCCGCCTCCTACTCGGATCTTCTTCTGAGCTATTCGGAACGCCTCGACGAGCCGATGGCCTTCGATCCTCTGACCGGTCTCGACACAAACCGAAGCGTTACGGCGTTCTCGTTCGATTCCGTCGGCTGGCTGGAGGCCACCCGCAAACAAGCGGCAAGCGGCGCGGAAGGCAAGGAAGCTCTGGCCGTGCGTACGGCAACCGCGCTCTCGAACGCGACCGGCGTCAATGTCGACAACGAGATGGCGCTGCTGCTCGATCTCGAAAACGCCTATGAGGCATCGGCGCGGCTTATCTCGGTGATCGACGAGATGTTGTCCACCTTGATGCAGGCAACCCGGTAAAGAGACCGAACATGAAAACCTCCTTCATCTCATCGCTGGCCATGTCGCAAACGCTGCGCTACCAGACCATGCGCATGCAGGCTGAGCTTGCCGAGAGTTTGAAGGAATCGCAGACTGGCCGCTATGCGGATGTCGGCACGGCACTTGGCGCCCATGCCGGCCGCAACCTTTCGATGAATCGCAACATCGATCGCCTGAACGGCCTTGTCGATGCCAACGCGATCGCCGCCAACCGGCTGACGGCGACACAAGACGCGATGACGCAGCTTGGCGACATCGGTCAGAGCCTTCTCGCTTCCTTGACAGCGGCCAAATCCGATATCGACCAGGTTGCCGTCTCGCGCGCTGAAGCCGAGCGCGTGCTCAAGACGATGACCGGCATACTCAACAGCAATCTTAACGGCGAGTATCTGTTCGCGGGTATCAATACGGATGTTAAGCCGGTAACGGATTTTCAGGATCCGGCCTCTCCGGCAAAGACCGCTTTCGATGCGGCCTTCATGGCGAAATTCGGCTTCAGCCAAGACGACCCTGCCGCCGCCAGCATCAGCGCGGCCGACATGGACGACTTCCTCACCAACTATGTGGAACCGCAGTTCATCGGTGCGGGATGGGAGACCAACTGGTCGAGCGCATCCGACCAGAAGATCACCAGCCGCATTACGATGAACGAGACTGCCGAAACGTCGCTTACCGCGAACGAAGCCGGCATACGCAAACTGGCCATGGTCGCCGCGACGGTTTCCGACCTCTTGAACGGACCACTCAGCGAGGAAGCCCGCGAGGTTCTCTACGACAAATCCCTCACGCTCGTGGGCGAAGCCGTTGCCGATATCGCCAATGCACAGGCCCAGGCCGGCATTGTGGAAAATCGCGTTTCCGAAGCCAGCGAGCGCCTCTCCTCGCAGGTCGACCTGTTCAAGTCTCTCATCAAGGACAGCGAGGGCATCGACCCCTACGAAGCCGCCACCCGCGTTAACGATCTGAGGGCACAACTCGACGCGTCATACGCTCTGACAGCGCGACTTCAGCAGCTCAGCATCTTGAACTATCTGCGATAACCGACAGCCGGAACCAAACGAACGGGAAGCACATGTATCAGTTTTCCTACAGCGAAATTCAAACCGACTCGCTCGCCGATGCCCGGGATCGGGAGGAGCAGGTCCTGAGCCGTTCGATCGATCTGCTCCAGGCTGCCCGCGAGAAGGGGGTGAATTCGCAGGAAGCCGTCGAAGCCATCCACTTCATGATCCGCGTCTGGACCGCGTTCATCGATGATCTCGGCAATTCAGAGAACGAACTGCCGAAAGAACTGAGGGCCAATCTCATTTCCATCGGCTTATGGCTGTTGCGGGAAGGCGAAGAGATCCGACAGGGGCGTTCGCAGAATCTCGATGGCCTTATTGAAGTGTCGCAGATCATCCGCGACGGCATTCAACAATGAGTACATTGAAGATTTCCCTGAAGGCGAATGAGAAAATCTACGTCAACGGCGCCGTCATCAAGACCGACCGGAAAGTGACGCTCGAGTTCTTGAACAACGTCCAGTTCCTCCTGGAAAATCACGTGCTTCAGGCTGAGGACGCCCATACACCGCTGCGTCAGCTTTATTTCACCGTCCAGATCATGCTGATTACACCGGACAATGGCGACGACGCGCGCAGACTTTTCAACCAATTGCTGCCGCGGCTTTTGAACAGCTTCACCAACGAGCGCATCCGCGCCGGACTGAAGCATATCGAAGAGCTCGTGGCGAACGGGCAGGTCTACGACGCGCTCAAAGAGATCCGGGCACTTTACCCAGTCGAAGAGGAAATCATGAGGCAGAACACCGCGCCGGCGACGGACGAACCCGTTGCGGCGGTGGCAGGAGAGTAAGCCATGAACGTTGAAGCGACATCGGGCGCCCAGCAGCCCTACAACAACGGCACACAGCAGGCCAATGCGCCGCAGACCGTGGATTATCAGGCCTTTCTGCGTTTGCTGGTTGCCGAAATGAAGAACCAGGATCCGACAAGCCCGATGGAGTCCACCGATTATGTGGCACAGCTTGCCACCTTCTCGCAGGTGGAACAGTCGGTGCAGGCCAACGCCAAACTCGACCAGATCCTTCAGGCCTCGGCGCTTGCACAGGCCGGCAGCCTCGTCGGGCGCGAGATCACCTCCGCCGACGGGGAGATTTCCGGCAAAGTCGCCGAAGTGCGTCTTTACAGCGACGGCGTGATGGCCATTCTGGAAAGCGGCGACAAGATCCCCGTCGGACCCGGTGTCGTGATCCGCTAGGCCATGAACGAAGCCGACGCACTCGACATCGTCCAGTACGCGATCTGGACCGTGCTGGTCGCCTCCAGCCCGGCTGTTATCGTCGCTATGGTCGTCGGCGTCGGCATCGCGCTCGTTCAGGCACTCACACAGGTGCAGGAGATCACTCTCACCTTCGTGCCCAAGATCATTGCGATCCTCGTGGCGGTTGCCTTCTCCGCCCCTTTTGTCGCCTCACAGATTTCCGGCTTCAGCAACGTCATCTTCCAGCGTATCGAAGGCGGCTTCTGATCCCTTCCCGCCTCCGTTTCTCCTCTTTCACGCAAGCTTGAGACGCTAGCTTCGGCGCACGGGCGTGCAAACACGCCCCGAATCGAGTGGGAAGACGGCATGGCGTTGAGCGAAGCAATCACAGGCGCAGAGACCAGGAAGCACGGCCGCGATATCGGCTTCGCGGTTGGCGTCGTCATCATTCTGGCGGTGCTTTTCCTGCCCATCCCGCCATTCCTCATCGATGTCGGCCTAGCCTTTTCCATCGCGCTTTCCGTGCTCATACTGATGGTCGCTCTCTGGATTCAACGGCCTCTCGATTTTTCATCCTTTCCGACCATACTGCTTATCGCCACCATGTTGCGCCTGTCGCTGAACATCGCGACCACCCGTGTGATCCTATCGGAAGGCCACGAGGGCGCAAACGCCGCCGGCTATGTCATCGGCGGGTTCTCGCGCATGGTCATGAGCGGGGATTTCGTGATCGGTCTGATCGTCTTCATGATTCTCGTGGTGGTGAACTTCGTTGTCATCACCAAGGGCTCGACCCGCATCGCGGAAGTCGGTGCACGTTTCACCCTCGACGCCATTCCCGGCAAGCAGATGTCGATCGATGCGGATCTGTCCGCCGGCACAATCGACGACAAGGAAGCCCAGCGCCGGCGTGCCGAGTTGGAAGAAGAAAGCTCCTTCTTCGGCTCTATGGACGGTGCATCCAAATTCGTGCGCGGCGATGCGATTGCCGGTCTCATCATCACTGCCATCAACATCGTCGGCGGTATCGCCATCGGCTACGCCCGTCACGACATGAGCATTGGCGAGGCTGCGGACGTCTTCACCAAGCTCTCGGTGGGCGACGGTCTCGTCTCGCAAATTCCGGCGCTGATCGTCTCCCTGGCCGCCGGCCTCCTTGTCTCCAAGGGTGGCACACGCGGATCAGCAGATCAGGCCGTCTTCGGCCA
>ENA-ORCW01000260-ORCW01000260.1-marine-metagenome-genome-assembly--contig:-NODE-260-length-47463-cov-3.542101_pt1 | contig 47463 bp, 42 predicted proteins | sample MGYA00237784_ERZ508517 | MGnify/ENA primary metagenome ERZ508517 (study PRJEB26187, sample SAMN06268979) | marine metagenome | isolation source: Tt ae E1 feedstock associated aerobic enrichment on...
GGCAGAAGCGCATGAAGGCAGAAGGTTTGACACCGGCACCATCGGCCATTTCGGCCACCGTTGAAACCGCAATGCGGTCAGGATTGGCGGCGACATAGTCGGCGCACTGCTTCAGCCGCTTCGGCAGGCCGTCGGAGACGTCGAGCATCCGGTCGAGCAGTTCCTCGATCGTCTCCGGCGCGGAAAGCTCTGACATGCCCGTCCCCTCTGGCTTGACAAGATGGTGCGGACGACCTTACGCAATTGGAATAAAAATTCCAATAGTGGAGGAGAATTTCCATGCGCGATATCGGCATCGGCCTGATCGGCACGGGATTCATGGGCAAAGCCCACGCGCTTGCCTTTCGCGCCGCCAGGGCGGTGCTGGGAGACGTGCCTGCAGCGCGGCTCGAGCTTCTCTGCGATATGCCGGCCGAGCGGGCAAAGCAGATGGCCGGACAGTTCGGCTTTGCCCGTGCCACCGATGACTGGCGCGCGCTGGTGTGCGATCCCGCAGTGGACATCGTTTCCATTACCACGCCAAACCGCATGCATTGCGAGATGGCGCTGGCAGCTATTGAAGCCGGCAAACATGTCTATTGTGAAAAGCCCATGGGCCTGACACTGGACGAGGCCCGCATCATGGCGGAAGCAGCGCGCAAGGCTGGCGTTAGAACCATGGTCGGCTACAATTACATCAAGAACCCGGCGTTCGAGCATGCGCGAAAGCTGATCGCGGATAACGCCATCGGTACGCCAGTGCATTTTCGCGGATTCGTGGACGAGGATTATCAGGCCGATCCCGAGATCGCCTGGACGTGGCGCGCGCGCATCGAAGACGCGGGGCTTGGCGCGCTCGGCGATCTCGGCTGCCATCTGGTTTCCATGGCTTATGGGCTGATGGGGCCGGTCGAAAGCCTGATTGCCGACATGCAGACGATCCATAAGACGCGTCCACTGTCCAATGGAAGCGGGCGCGGCACGGTAGAGAACGAGGATGTGGCGTCGGCGCTGGTGCGTTTCGCCGGCGGTGCGCAAGGAGTGCTTTCAACCTCACGCTCGGCCTGGGGCCGCAAGAACAGGCTCGGTTTCGAAGTGCATGGCACAACGGGCATGATCGTGTTCGAGCAGGAGCGCATGAACGAGCTTCAGCTTTATCGCAACGAGGGGCCTGCGGAAGAGCAGGGGTTTCGGACGATCCTCACCGGGCCCGCACATGGCGCCTATGGCGCATTCTGCCCGGCACCCGGGCACCAGCTCGGCTTCAACGATCTAAAGGTTCTGGAGGCCGGTACGTTCCTGCGCGAGATCGTTGGCGGAGCGCGCATTGGGCCGGACTTCGCGGAGGCGCTGGAATTCGAAAAGGTCATCCACGCCATTGCCTTGTCGGCGCGCGAGGGGCGGCGGGTGACAGTGCGGGAATAGGCCGCCGCTGTTCTCATCCCGGCCGCAAGCACTGGCCGGCCGGGATGAGAACTGCCGGTCTCAGGCCATCTCGCCCGCCAGCGCGTCGCGGCTGGCGGTGAGAAAGATCTCCGCGTTTTTCGAGAGCGACGGGCCGAGATAGCCGCCCTCTTGTATCAACGCCGTGGGTAGCCCCAGAGCCGCGATTTCGCGCGCCATGGTGGCGAAGCCCTCGCCGGAAAGCTCGACTTCCGAGAGCGGATCGTCCGCAGCCATGTCGAGCCCGAGCGAAATCACCAGCGCCTCCGCGCCAAACGCGGTGATGGCCGAAAGCCCTTCGCGGAAGCGGCCAAGGATCGTTTCCGTATCCGAACCGGGTTTCAGGCAGAGATTGAGCGTCGCCCCCTCGCCTTCGCCCTCGCCGCGCTCGTCCTCATAGCCGAGATAATAGGTCGGGTAGAGGTCGGGGTCCGTGTGCAGCGAGCAGACGAAAACGTCGCCGCGATCATAGAAAATGTCGAGCGTGCCATTGCCCGTATGCGTGTCGATGTCGAGCACCGCCACCTTGCCGAAACGTTCGCGCAGGCTTTGCGCGGCGATGGCCGCGTTGTTGAAGAGGCAGAAGCCGTTCGACGCATTGGAAAGCGCATGATGCCCCGGCGGTCGGCACAGGCCATAGACCATGCGCTCGCCTTCCTTTACGCGCTCGGCGGTTTCAAGCGCGGTTTGCGCCGACCAGTAGACGGCATCCCATGTGCCTTCCGTCAGCGGAACCGACGTGTCGGTCGCCCACCAGCCGAGCTGGCCGAAAACCGAGGAGGACGGCCGTCCCCTGCGCGGGCCGGGATGGCAGTTCGGAATGGGCTCCTGATCCGGCGCCTCGGCGCGCCAGCGCCGATATGCGTCCTTCCAGAAATCCACATAATCCGGGTCGTGCACCGCCTTGATCGGCCCGTCGCCGAAATCGCGCGGGGTTTCGATCGGAAAATCGTTTCTGATGAGCATGTCGCGGATCAGGATCGCCCGTTCTGCCTGTTCGGGATGGGGCATATAGGCCCCGCGCCGGAAATAGCGCTCCGGCGTGTGCCGCAATTGGCGTTCGTCGAAAATGGCTTTCATTGTCGTCCTTCAATATCCGTTGGCTCTGTCGACCACCGTTTCCGGTATTTCTCCCGCCACCACAGCCTGTGCGGCGCGGGAAAGCTGTTCGGCCATGGTGTGCGGCGAGCAATCACCCGCCTGATGCGGCGTGATGAGAATGCGCTCATCCGCCCAGAAGGGGTGTTCTTTCGGCAATGGCTCCACGTCGAAAACGTCGAGCGAGGCAGAGACGATGCGCCCGCTGTCGAGCGCGCGCACAAGATCGGCCTCGATCAGATGTTCGCCCCGCCCAAGCTGGATGAGTGCGGCGCCTTCAGGCATGCGGTTGAAGAAATCGAGATTAAGCAGCCCGCGTGTCTCTCGCGTCAGCGGCAGAACGTTGATCAGGATGGCGGCCTGTTCCGCAACGCGCTGAGCGGCTCCTTCCCCGCTCTCGAAGCGCACGCCGGGCAGCGTCTCCCTGGGCGCGCTTCGCGCGGCAGCCACCACCGGAAACCCCATGGCCGTCACCGCACGGGCAATGGCCCGCCCCATCAGGCCGAAACCCAGAATGCCCGCCGGCGTCTCGCGCGGCGGCTTCATGATGGACGGGATGAGCCGCGCCCATTCGTGCTTAGCCTCATGCACGATGTGGTGGCGCATGTTGCGGTGATGCCAGATCACATGCCATGCCGCGAAGCCTGCCAGCATGTCGCCCTGGTCCGGGTCGCGCACGCGCGCCACCAGCGCGTCCTTCGGCAGGCTCGGGCAGTTGATGATGCTGTCGACACCCGCCGCAATGGAATGCGCAAGCCGCAGATTCGGATAAGGGTCAAACGCATCATCCGCCGGCCGCCAGCTGAGGGCAAAACGGATCGCCGAAGGATCGTCGATCTCATGCGGATGGCGCAGGCGTATCGTGCCTGCATGCGGTGCCAGCGCATGGCCATAAAGCGCGTGAAGATCGAAGGCGGTGCTCAGATAAACGCCCTCGATCACTTGCCCGTCAGCCATGTGCAGCCTCCGTCTCGATGGGTTCCACCCCGCACCAGTCGGCGATGAAAAGCGCGATCGCGCCCGTCACCCGCTTGATGGAGGAAAGGCTCACGCGCTCGTCGAAACCGTGGATGTTCTCGGTGATCGGGCCATAAACAAGGCACGGCATGCCCGCATAGATCACGAAGACCCGCGCATCGAGATAGCCCGGCGTGACGAAACTTTTCAGTTCGCTCGCGGTCGCCGCGCGGTGCGCTTCGGCCAGCGCCTTTTCGGCATCGGTCCCTTCCTCCAGCACATAGCCGCGCGCGAAAAATCCGTTCCAGATCAACTCGGGCGGACGGTTTCCGAGAAAGGGATCATCGGCCAGTTCGCGCGCCAGATGCGCCTCGATCTGCGCTGCCCGGTCCTTCGGGTCGTCGCCGGGATAGATGGCGATGCGGCAGGAGAGCTTGCACCACGCCGCCACGGTGGAGGCCCAGTCGCCACCCTCGATCTTGCCGACATTGAAATTGATCGGGTGATCGAGTTCCTCGAAATAGGGATAGTTCGCCTTCTCGGCGTTCCATTCCGCGGTCAGGCGTTTCAGGCTTTCGATTACGCGGAAGCTCGCCTCGATGGCGTTGGCGCCGGTGCCCGCCTCGCGCACATGCACCGGGTGGCCCGATACATTCACCTCGAACCACAAAACGCCCGTGTTGGCGCGCACCAGCATTTCGTCTTCCGGCTCGGGAATGATGGCGGCATCTGCCGTATAGCCTTCCACCAGGCAGGCGAGCGCGCCATTGCCGGTGCATTCTTCCTCCACCACGCTCTGCACATGCACTTTCGCCGCCGGTTGCAGGCCGATGCGGCGCAGCGCGTCGAGTGCGAAAATATTGGCCGCGATGCCGGCCTTCATGTCACCGCCGCCGCGTCCGTAAAGCCAGTCGCCCTCGCGCTTCGGCTCATAGGGCGGCGAAACCTCCCACATGTCGTGCGGGCCTTCCGGCACCACATCCATATGACCGTTCAGGATCAGCGACCGGCCTCTGTTTTCACGCGGCTCGTGGGTGGCGATCACGTTCACCGCGTCGGAATAGTCGACGGCCACGGGCGAAAAGCCCGGATGATCCTTGATCTTGTCTTCATCGATATGGAAGGTTTCCACCGCATAGCCACGCGCTTCGAGCGCCTTGTGCACGAATTCCTGTGCGGGTTTTTCCTTTCCGCGCAGCGAGGGAAAGCGGATCAGCTCTTCGGTGAAGCCGATCTGTTCCTCAAAGCCTTCCTCGACAGCTGCGAGGATTCTCTGTGCCAGTTGTTCGTCCAAATTGGTGGTTCCTACGGATTAGTGTTGAGAGTGGCGAGCGATGGCGCGCGTCATCCCGCCCTCGCCCTTCGACAAGCTCAGGATGAGGGCGAACGGCGGATGCACGAGCGTTTGGATATGCGATACTACAGACACCAGCCTCTCCATGCCCCTTCCCTCATCCTGAGCTTGTCGAAGGGCGAGGGAATGGGCACGCACCGCGCTGAAATGAGCTCCAGTCGTCACCGCGTCACCCCGCCGCCGCCAGCTCCTTCTCGCGGCCGGGAATGGCTTCGATCAGGGTGCGCGTGTAGTCGCTCTGAGGATTGTTGAAGATGGCGTGCGCCGGCCCCAATTCCACCACCCTGCCCTTCTGCATCACGGCGATGCGGTCGCAGATCTGGGCCGCAACCCGCAGATCGTGCGTAATGAAGATCAGAGCCAGATTGAGCCGCTCCTTCAGCTCCGCCAGCAAATCGAGCACCTGCGCCTGAATGGAAACGTCGAGCGCCGAAACCGCCTCATCGGCAATGATTACGCGCGGCTCCAGCGCCAGAGCGCGGGCAATGCCGATGCGTTGGCGCTGCCCGCCGGAAAACTCGTGCGGATAACGGTCGATGGCGAGCGCATCGAGGTCCACCAGTTCCAGAAGTTTCACCGCGCGCGCATAGGCTTCCTGCTTGGAAACCCCATGCGCCATCGGTCCCTCGGCGATGATGCGGCCCACCTTGGAGCGCGGGTTGAGCGAGGCATAGGGATCCTGAAAGATCATCTGGATCGACTTGCGCGCCTCGCGCAGCGCCTCGCCGGAGAGTTGCGCCATGTCGTGCCCGGCCAGCTTCACCGTTCCGGAGTCGGGCTGCATCAGCCGCACGAGGCAGCGCCCGACACTCGATTTGCCCGAGCCGGATTCGCCGACAATGCCCAGCGTCTCGCCTTCGCTGAGCGTCAGGTTCACATCGTTGACCGCATGAACGATACGCGGCTTGGAAAAGAGCAGACCGCCGCCGGTCACATAGGTCTTGTTGAGCCCTTCCACTTCGAGGATCGGCGTCTTGCCCGCCGTTTCCTCGCTCGCCTCGGCGGCAAGTTTCGGGATCGCCGCGATCAGCTTTTGCGTGTACTCATGCTGCGGATTGTCCAAAACCGCGTCGGCGGTGCCAGCCTCGACGATCTTGCCATATTGCATCACCGCCACGCGGTCGGCGATCTCGGCGACGACGCCGAAATCATGGGTGATGAACATCACCGCCATACCGTGCTTTTCCTGCAGATTGCGGATCAGCTCCAGAATCTGCGCCTGCGTGGTCACGTCGAGCGCGGTGGTCGGCTCATCGGCGATAAGCATGCGCGGTTCGAGCGCCAGCGCCATGGCGATCATCACGCGCTGCCGCTGGCCGCCGGAAAGCTGGAACGGGTAGGCGCGCGCGGCCTTTTCGGGGTCGGGAATGCCCACTTCCGTCAAGAGTTCAATGGCGCGCGTGGCGCGCTCTTTCGGCGCTAGCAGACCATGCGCCTCGAACACTTCGGCGATTTGATCTTCCACGCGCATCAGGGGGTTCAGCGCCGACATGGGCTCCTGAAAGATCATGGCGATCTTCTTGCCGCGCAGATCCATCATCTGGGCTTCCGACAGCTTCAGGAGATCGGTGTCCTCGAAAATGATCTCGCCGCCCACCGGTCGCACCAGATCGGGCAGAAGTCCCATTGTGGCGTTGGCAGACATGGATTTTCCGGAACCGGATTCGCCGACAATGCAAAGAATTTCGCCGGCATAGAGATCGTAAGAGATGTCGTTGACGGCGAAATCGCGGTCGGCGCCTTCGGGAAGCGCGATCTTCAGGTTCTTGATGCTGAGCACAGGTTCTGTCATCGCGCCCTCCTATTTGCCGCGCCGCGCAAGGCGGGGGTTGAGCGCATCGTTCAGCCCTTCGCCGATCAGGTTCAGCGCCAGAACGGTAAGCAGAATGGCGACACCGGGGAAGAAGGAAAGCCACCAGGCCTGCCGGATCACCGTGCGCGCCGCGCCGATCATGTAACCCCACGACATCAGGTTCGGATCGCCGAGCCCAAGGAAGGAAAGCGAGGATTCCAGAAGGATCGCCGTTGCCACCATCAGCGAGGCCAGCACGATGATGGGCGAAATCGTGTTGGGCAGGACCTGACGCAGGATGATGGTGAGGTTTGACTGGCCCGAAAGGATCGCCGCTTCGACGTATTCGCGCGATCGCAGCGACAGAACTTCGCCGCGCACCAGGCGGGCGACTGGCGGCCAGCTTACGATGGCGATTGCCGCGATAATTGACTCAATCGAAGGCTGAAAGATCGCTACCAGAACGATGGCGAGCGCGAAGCTCGGCACGGTCTGGAAGAATTCGGTGAAGCGCATCAGCGCGTCGTCCACCCAGCCGCCGAAATAGCCGGCAAGCGCCCCGATGGGAATGCCGATCAGAAGGGCCGCGACCGTCGAGACGAGGCCGACCAGGAGCGACACCTGCGCGCCGTAGGCAAGGCCGGAGATGACGTCGCGGCCGAGCGCGTCCGTTCCGAGCGGATACTGATCCATGGAAAAGGGCGGCAGGAAGGGCCGCTGCACCATGCGCCAGGGCGACTGCGGAAAAAGGAGCGGCGCGAGAAGCGCCACGAGAATGACGACGGCAAGAATGGCAAGACCGATGACGGCGCCACGATTGCGGGCGAAGCGTTTCCAGAAATCAGCCATCATGCCACCCGTATTCTTGGGTCAACGAACCGATAGAGAATGTCGGTGATGAGGTTGAACAGGAGCACCATGGCAGCAGACACGAAGAACACGCCGAGCAGCAGATTGTAGTCGCGCTGGGCGAGCGCCTCGAACATCAACCGGCCGATGCCGGGCCATGCAAAGACGGTCTCGGTCAGAACCGCGCCGCCGACGAGCTGGCCCGCCTGGAGACCTGCCAGCGTAACGACCGGCAGCATGGCGTTGCGGAAGATGTGGCGGCGCTGGATGATCGAAGATTTCAGCCCCTTGGCGCGCGCCGTCTTGACGAAATCGAGCTGGCTGACTTCCAGCATGGAGGCACGCGTCATGCGCATATAGACCGCCATAAAGAACAGGCCGAGCGTGGTTGCCGGCAGGATCAGATGCTGGCCGATGTCGAGCGCGCGGCGGAAGCCGGTATAGTTGGCCCCGACCGTTTCGTAGCCGAAACCCGGCAGCCAGTTGAAATAGACGGAGAATAGAAGCACCGCCATCAGTGCCGCCCAGTAGAGCGGGGTCGCATAGAAAAGCAGTGCAAGGGTGGAGATCGCCGTGTCCGACCATTTGCCGACCCGCGCGGAGGCGAGAACGCCGGCCAGCGTGCCCAGAAGCAGCGAGATGACAAAGGCCGTCATGGTCAGAAGCAGCGTGGCGGGCAACCGGTCGAGGATCAGGTCGGCCACCGGCATCTGCTGGCGATAGGAAAAGCCGAGATCGAACTGCAGCACGCCCTTGAGGTAGATTCCAAGCTGGGTCAGCAGCGGCTTGTCGAGGCCGAACTGTTCGCGCAATTGCGCGATGAACTTGGCGTCGGCGGCCCCCGCCTCGCCTGCCATCACCGCAGCGGGATCGCCGGGCGCGGCATGGATCAGGAAGAAGTTGAGCGTCAGGATGGCGATCAGGATGATCGCCGCCTTGCCCAGGCGCATGAGTATGAAGCGTAGCATCGAGCCCCTGCAGGATCAGAACCAAGGCAGGGATGCGCGGGACGTTTTTCCCGCGCATCCGGATCAGGCTGTTGGCCTATTTCTCGATATAGGCGTCTTTGAAGCCGTCGTTCACGCCGATGGCAGTGGTGACGAGATCTTTCACGTTGCAGCGATAGATCGTCGGGAAGCCGAGCTCGAGCAGCCAGGCGACCGGCACGTCGTCCACCAGTTTCTGCTGTGCCTCCGTGTAGAGCGTCTGGCGCTCCTCAGCTGTCACGGCAACCGCGGCCTTGTCGAAGAGCGCGTCGACTTCCGTGTTCTCGTAGCCCTCGACATTGTTCCACTGCGAACCTTTGGCGATGTTCGTGGAAATGTAGCTGCGGGCAACGCCGAGTGCCGGATCGCCATACTGGTACAGGTAGGTGAAGGCCATGTCGTAGTCCCACTCGGCCAGCTTCTGGTTCCAGCCGGCGACATCGGTGGAAACGATCTCGACATTGATGCCGACCTCGCCGAGATTCTGCTTCACGGCCTCGGCCCAGCGCTGCCAGGTTTCGCCATAAGGCAGCGGCAGAAGACGCACCGTCTCGCCGTCATAGCCCATCTCGTCGAGCAGGGCCTTGGCCTTTTCCGGATCGTAGTCGTACTGGTTCACGTCGTCGGTATAGAAGCGCGTGGACGAGGAGACGGGGCCGGTCGCAACCTTGCCGAGACCGTTCCAAAGCGCGTCGCGGGCGAAGTTGCGGTCCATTGCGTACATGACAGCCTGGCGGAAACGCTTGTCGGCGGTCGGCCCTTCGCGGTTGTTCAGCCACATCCAGGAGAGCGGGCCGAAATACTCCCAGCCCTTGTCGGTGATGCAGGTGTTGTCCATGTCGGCGATGCGCTGCACGTCGAAATTCTCGACAGAACCGCCGGGCAGAATATCGACCACGCCGGTTTCGTAAGCGACGGCGCGCGAGGCAGCGTCGGGAATGACGTGCCAGTAGATCTCGTCGAGATACGGTTTGCCTTCCTCGTAATAGTCCTCGAACTTGGTGAGCAGGATGTGCGAACCCTTCTCCCATTCGGTGAACTTGAACGGGCCGGTGCCGATCGGCGTGTTGTTGGCCGGATTGTTCTTGTAGTCCGTGCCTTCATAGATGTGCTTGGGCACCATGGGCATCGTGCCGGCCTCGAAGATGCCGAGGAAGGGGCCGAAGGGCTGCTTCAGCTTGAAGACCACGGTCGTGTCGTCCGGCGCGGTGATGGATTCCACATGCTCGAGCGAGGTGCGCAGCCGCGCATGGGTTTCGCGCAGAAAGACATCGGCGGAAAACACGACGTCGGCGGACGTGAAGGGTTCGCCGTCATGCCACTTGATGTTGTCGTGCAGTTTGAACGTGTAGGTCAGGCCGTCCTCGGAGACTTCCCAGGACTTTGCGAGCTGCGGCATGGGCTGCAGCTTTTCGTCGTAGCGCAGCAGGCCCTCGTAGATCTGGCCGGCGACCATCTGGGTCGGGCCGTTCTGCACCAGGCCCATCATCAGGCTCGGCGGCTCGGGCTGGATCACCACATTGGCTCGCCCGCCCTCAACGGGCTCGGCATGAAGCGCGGTCGAGACCAGCATGGCCGCGGCGAGTGTCGTCAGTCGTTTCAGCATGGCTTTCGTTCCCCTTTTTTTTGCTGCCCGGCGAAAGGCCGTTCTCCTTTGACCGTGCCGGAAAGTTGGCTTTGCTTTTCTCCCGCCTCAGGCGACGAGGTCGGGATAGTGCTTGATGGCGAGGCGCTGGAAGGCGTCCCATTGCGGATCGGGTTTGTTGCCGGTGTGATGCGTGTCCCAGCCTTCGTATTGACGGGCGGTCTTCTCGGCCAGTTCCTCGGCGATGCGGACCTGCTTTCCACCGGACGACATGATGGCGAGCTGGGCGCGGCAGGCGCGCTCCATGTTGAACATCAGCGCGAAGGCCTCGCCCACCGTGCGGCCGCATGTGAGCAGACCGTGATTGCGCAGGATCATGACATTGCGTTCGCCGAGATCGGCCACAAGCCGCTCGCGCTCCGCCAGATCGAGCGCAATGCCCTCATAGTCGTGGAAAGCGAGCCGATTGTGAAACTGCAGCGACCACTGGTTCAGCGGAAGGATGCCCTCTTCCATGGAGGAGATGGCCACGCCCGCCACCGTATGCGTGTGCAGCACGCAGTGCACATCCGGGCGGGCCGCATGCACCGCGCTATGAATGGTGAAGCCCGCCTTGTTGATGCCGGCGCCGTAATTGTCGCGCAGGATATCGCCGTCGATATCCACGGTGACGAGGCTCGACGCCGTCACCTCGTCGAAACGCAGGCCGAACGGATTGATGAGAAAGGCATGCTCGCCCTCATCCTCCGGCGCGCGGGCCGAGATGTGCGTGAAGATGCTGTCATCCAGATTGTAGTGCGCGATCAACCGATAGGCAGCGGCGAGTTCGATGCGTTCACGGGGCTGCTCGGCATCGGTCCCGGTTACAGGTTGCGATTGAACGTTCATCGATGTCTCCCTGCGCGAACCGCCCACGCGTCGAACGGTATTTGACTGTGCGTTTCGGCTCCCCTCAGAGCCGTTTGTATGCGCAACAGGCAAGCACAGGCGCGACGAAGTGTCAATTGTCGACAATCGGCATTTGGCGTGTCATACTTCCATGGAAGACGCTGCGCCTTTGTGGCAATGCGCTGGAATGAGAATTTCAAGGACGACAACGGTGAACGTGTTCTCGGAAGTGTCCACGACGGATCTGGTCACACAGATCGCCCGGCAAATCACCGAGGCGATCGTGACCGGCCAATTGAAACCGGGTGCGCGGCTGACGGAACTGCAATTATCGCGTGAGTTCGGCACCAGCCGCGCGCCGGTGCGCGAGGCGGCGCGGCTTCTTGAAAGCCAGGGGCTCGTCACCTTCTCGCCGCGTCGTGGTTTCTTCGTGCGCACGTTCGGCGCAACCGAGATGCGCGACATTTACGAGTTGCGTATCGGCCTCGAGCTCCACGCGGGATCCCTGGCCGTCGAACGGGCGACCGAAGCCGACATTGTCGCCTTGGAAAAGCAGTTGGGCCGCCTTTACGGAACGGCCGATCAGGCATCTATCGAGACCCAGATTTTCGAGGATTTCGCGTTTCACCGCATGCTATGCGAAGCTGGCGGCAATGCGCGCCTGATCAAGGTTTACGATGAGCTGGCCACGGAAATGCGCGCCGGTATTACCCTGATCGGCAAGCTTTATGACGATCCGCAGCGCATGGCCGAAACGCATGAGCCGATCATGGAGGCGCTGAGAAATCGCGACGGCGCCGTGCTGCGCGAGGCTCTGCGATATCACATCGCCGTGGCGCGCGATGCGGTTGTCGCGCTGTTCCAGGAACTCGAAAAGGGCGCCTGAGGACGCCCTTTTCATCTCCTGCCTTATAACGCCGTGTCGGCTCAGTTCTGCGGCTTGGCAGCGTTGCCGATCATGCCGTTCAGCTTCTGCGCCAGGGCCTCGTCGGTCTGGGCCGACTGGATGATCTGGTTGTACTCGTCAACGGAAATGCCTTCCGTCTGGTCGACGGCCTGTTCCATCTGCTGGGTGGCCTCCGCCTGGACCTGCTGTTTCTCGTTGTCCGAGGGCGCATCGCGGAAGCGCTGGCTATACTGCTCCTTCACATCGCTCACGGCGAGAAAGGCGACCGTGAAGGCCTGCAGCTTCTGATCGTTGAATGCCTGGGCCTGTGGAGCCGGTGACGGCGATGGCACCGCGTCCTGCGCCAGCGCCGGCGAGATCATTGCCGCACCGGCGGAAATGGCGAATGCGGCGGCAACTGTGCGCAGTCGTGTTCGAAGCATCATCATGGAACTCCTTCCTTTCGGGTATCTGCCCTTACGGGTTTTAGAAATGCCCGACCCCGGGTTCATCCCTGGTGCCACAGTCATGAAGAATGTGGCGAGAAGGAAGGAAGCGGTGCGCTGTTCCAATCAATTCGGATTGCCGGAAAAAACAAAAAATGAGTCCGTTGTCATGGCAAAAGAAAGGCCCCGCCGAAGCGGGGCCTTTCTCACGGTTCATTCGCCTGCCGGCGCTGGCTGTGCCTGTCGGCTACGGGGGTCGTCTTCGTCTTCCTCCCTTACCAGCCTCGCCTTCGCGATGAAGGTGTAGAACATCGGAACCACGAACAGGGTGAATGTGGTGCCGATGATGAGGCCGGTGAAGATGACGAGACCCATTGAATAGCGTGCCGCCGCACCGGCGCCCGCAGCCATGATCAGCGGTACCACGCCCAGCGCCATGGCGGCCGTGGTCATGAGAATCGGACGCAGGCGCACCTTTGCCGAGGCAACGATCGCATCGACGCGTGACAGGTCGTGTTCCTCACGCTGCTGGTTGGCGAACTCCACCATCAAAATGCCGTGCTTGGTGATCAGGCCGATGAGTGTGATCAAGCCCACCTGGGTGTAGATGTTGAGTGTCGACAGGCCCAGGTTGAGCGGCAGGATGGCGCCGAAGATGGAAAGTGGCACCGTCATCATGATGATGAGCGGGTCGCGGAAGCTCTCGAACTGCGCCGCAAGCACCAGATAGATGACCACCACGGCAAGCGTGAAGGCGATCAGAATGGTGTTGCCCTGTTCCACCTCGAGCCGCGACTGGCCGGAATATTCGACGAAGAAGCCGTCCGGCAGCTCACCCTGTGCGATGTCCTCGATCACGGCAAGACCGTCACCGGTCGAGACACCGGGCACCGGCAGTGCCGAGATCGTTGCCGAGTTGAGCTGGTTGAACTGCTCGATCGCGGCGGCGGAAACGTCGGTCGACACGGTGATCACAGCCGAAAGCGGCACCATCTCGCCGGTGGCGCTTCGCACGAAGAAATCGCCCAGCCGTTCGGGATTCTCGCGATATTCCTGCGGCACCTGCATGATGATGTCGTAGCTGTTGGAATCGCGGTCGAACTGCGCGATCGAACCGCTGCCGACGAGCAGGCTCAAAGTCGTACCGACGTCGGAGACCGGCAGATTGAGCGCGGCGGCCCGGTTTCGATCCACGGTCACGACAACCTGCTGCGCGTTATAGGCGAGTGAGTTCTGCACGACGATGAAACGGCCCGAAGCCTGGGCTTCTTCCTTGATCTTCTCGGCCACCTCGAAGACACGCGCCGAATCGTTTGTCGATTGAATGACCAGCGAGATCGGCAGACCGCCGCCGGAACCGGGAAGCGAGGGCGGCGCGAAAACCAGCGCCTCGACGCCGGCGATCTTGGAGAGCCGCGCCTGGATATCCTGCTGGATTTCCTTTTGCGACCGCTCGCGGTCCGCCCAATCCTTGAACGCCCACAGCGCGATGCCCGAATTGGTTTGTCCGCCGAAGCCGACGATCGAGAAGTTGGCCTTCAGCTCGGGCAGATCCTTGGTCAGTTCACGCATCTGCGTTGTGTAGAGCGTGGTGTAGTCGGTTGTCGCATAGGACGGTGCGGTCACGAGCGAGAAGAGCGCGCCCTCGTCCTCCTCCGGCGCCAGCTCGCCGGACGTGTTCATGAACATGAAGCCGGTGAGCCCAAGAAGCACCAGAACCACCAGAAGCGTGATGGGACGGTATTTGAGCGATCCGCTGACCAGCCGTTCATAGAAGTTGGCAAGCCGGTCGAACGTGGTGTCCACGAGCACCTGGAACCGGCTGTGATTGCCACGCTTGAGTATGCGCGCCGACATCATCGGCGTGATCGTCAGAGCGACGATGCCGGAGATAACCACCGCGCCGGCGAGCGTCATCGCGAACTCGCGGAAGAGCGAGCCCGTAAGGCCACCGGTAAATGCCAATGGCGCGAAAACCGCGGCCAGGGTGATCGTCATGGCGACGACCGGGCCGGTGATCTCCTTCATGCCCACGAAAGCGGCGCGCCGTGGCGAAAGCCCTTCCTCGATGTGTCGATGGATGTTCTCAACCACGACGATGGCGTCGTCGACCACCAGGCCGATGGCCAGAACCATGGCAAGCAGCGACAGGAGGTTGATCGAATAGCCCAGTGTGAAGAGGATGAAACAGACACCGATCAGCGACAGCGGAATGGTGACGATGGGCATCAGCACCGAACGGAACGAGCCGAGGAACAGAAGAATGATGACGACAACGATCAGCACCGCTTCCATGATGGTCTTGAAGACCTCGTCGATGGATGCGCTGATGGATTCGGTCGCGTCGTACAGAACCTCGATGCTCATCCCTTCGGGCAGGCTCGACTGGATCGACGGCACCTCTTCGGTTCCCGCGCCCGCCATGTCGAGCGGGTTGGCGCCCGGTGTCGGGAAGACACCGATGAATGTACCCGGCTGGCCGTTGAAACTGACGACCATATCGGTGCTTTCGGCGGCAAGCTCGATCTCGGCCACGTCGCGCAGGCGCACGACATCGTCGCCTTTCGCCTTCAGCGGCAGGGCACCGAAAGCTTCCGGCGTCTGCAAGGTCGATTCCATCGAGATCGCATAGGCGACGTATTCGTTTTCGGTCTTGCCGGGCGCGGCAAGAAAGTTCGATGCCTGAATGCCCGCCAGCACCTCGGATGCCGTCAGTTCACGGGCTGCAAGACGCACGGGATCGATCCACACGCGCATCGAATAGTTCGCTGCGCCGATGATCTGCACTTCCGCAACGCCTGGAATGGTCGACATACGCGGACGGATCACGCGCTCGATGTATTCCGTGAGCTGCTCGTTGGACATGTTCGGGTTCTGCATCGCCAGATACATGGTGGCGAACTGCATGCCCGTGCCTTTGACGATGGTCGGGTCCTTGGCTTCGGAGGGCAGCTCGCTGCGCACCTGCTGGACCTTGGACATGACCTCGGTCAAAGCGACGTCCGGATCGGAACCGAGCCGCATCTGCACGCTGACCGTGCTCGAGGATGGACGGCTCTGCGACGTGACATAATCGACGTTTTCGGTCGTCGCCACGGCGCGCGAAATCGGCGCGGTTATGAAGCCCTGAATGAGGTCGGCGCTCGCGCCGGGATAGACCGTGGTGACGGTGATAACCGTCTCCTCGACCTCCGGATACTGACGAACCTGCAGGTTGAACAGACCCTGAAAGCCGAGCAGCAGGATGAGCAGTCCGAGGACGGTCGATAGGACCGGCCTGCGGATGAAGATATCTGAAAAACTCATTGAGCTGCCGCCTCTTCCTTCTTCGGCGTCTCGTCAGCCGGCTCTTTTGCGGTTTCCTGCGTGCCGGGGTTGATCGTATTGTCGATCGCGACCGGCGTGCCGTTGGACAAGCGGTTCTGACCGGCCGTCACGACGACATCGCCAGCTTCGATGCCCGAACGGATTTCCGCCCGGTCTCCGCTGCGGCGGCCGACATTGACGAAAACCTGGCGTGCTTCGAGCTTTTCCTCTCCGTCTTCACCCTCCTGTGCGTTCTCCGGCTTCCTGGCGACAAACACGTAGTCGCCGTAAAGGCTGGTAACGACGGCGGTCTGCGGCAGCGAGATCACGCCTTCTTCCTCGGGCAGGATGACCGCCACCTGAACGAACTGGCCGGGTGTGAGCTTGCCGGACGTGTTGTCGATACGCGCCCGCACCGAAACGAGACGGCTGGAAGGGTCGACCTTCGGGTCGATGCCCGTGATCTCGCCTTCGAACGTCTCGCTGTCGTTGTTCAGCGAAAGCCGAACGGGCTGGCCGATCTTCAGGAGACCGAGTTGCTGTTCGGGTACGGTGAAGTCGGCGCGCATCGTCTCGATGTCCTGCAGCGTGGCGACGATCGCACCCGGCGAGAGATACTGGCCGGTATCGACGCGCGGAATGCCGATTGTGCCGGAGAACGGCGCGCGCAGTTGACGCTGTTGCAGAACCGCTTCCGCCTTCTCTACCTGGGCCGCTGATGCCTGTGCTGCGGCTTCTGCGTTTTCAAGCGATACGCCGGAGCTCACGCCGCGGTTGCGCAGCTCACGGGCGCGATCGAGCGCCTGCTGATCGAGCGCGGCTTGCGTGCGTGTGGCGCTAAGATCGGCTTGCTGGATATTGTCCTCGAGTTGAAGAAGCACGTCGCCCGCATTGATCTGCTGGTTCGCTTCGAAGCGGACGTCGGTGACGATGCCGGTGGTCTCCACCGCCAGATCCACGCCCTGGTTGGCATTGACGGTGCCAATGGCTTCGATTGCCGGCGTCCAGCTCGCCTCCTCGGCCTCTACGGTCGAAACGGTGACGGTGGGAACCGGCATGTCGGCGAAGTATTGCTGGATCGCCTGATCCCGGAACATGTTGAAGCCGACTATGCCACCTGCAACGATTGCAAGCAGGACAATGGCGATGAGAAGACGCTTGATCATGTCGTCAGACCCCGGAGGCGTTCGGAATTAATCGATTAATTAACATAAGAGTGGCGCAGATAGCGATCTTGTAGTCCTCGAACAAGAGGATATCGCGATCTCGGCTTGCCAAATGTCGCCGCTTTACTGTACCGTCTGGACGGTATTGTCAACCTGCAGGATGTCAGGAATGGTAAAATCGACCTCCGGCGCTCGTGAGAAAATTCTCACGGCGGCGGCTGAAATCGTGCGTGAGGCCGGAGCCGGAAGCATGTCGCTCGACGCGGTCGCCGCGCGCGCGGGCGTGTCCAAGGGCGGCCTGCTTTATCATTTTGCCAGCAAGTCCAAACTCTTCGAAGCGCTTGTCGAAGACTTCATTCGCGAGGAATACGACAAGTTTCAGGAGCGCCGGCGGGTGCACGAGGACAGCACCAACGGCGTGGTGCAGGCTTATATCGATCTGTTTGTCGAAGAGCGGAAGGAACGTCAGCCGCCCCCTTCCGGCCTGTTGGCGGCGTTGGCGGAAAATCCCGACTTCCTGGCGCCGGTGCAGGATTATGAGCGTGTGGTGCTCGACCAGATGAAGGCCAGCGCGAGCGATCCGTCCCTTGCGGTGATCGCCCTTTTGGTGGTGCACGGCGTGCGGGCGATGGAGCTGCTTTCCATCAACGTGGTAAACAATCAGGAAGTTTCCGACATGGTTTCCGCCTTGCGCGGGCTTTTGGAGGACGGCGCGTCAGAGCAGGTCTAGCTCGGCCTCATGCGGTTTGCCTCGTCCCGATAGCGGTACGGGTGCCCCGGTTGAGATCGGCGAAGCGTGGAACCGGTTCCTGCAGATGTTGCAATGTACACGGCTTTTCCCCGGCGATCCTGCGGATCAGGAGCCGTCCGAGCATTTCGCCGGCCTCGGCGATGTCTTCGTAGACCGCGTCTATGCGCGGCCTCACCTCGTCGTAGAGCAGAGACGTTTGTTTGACGACGAGATCGAGATCCTTGCCCACCGTAAGGCCCTGATCGCTCAGCGCCGCCATGATGGAAAGGGCCGAAACCTCACCCGCGCACACCACGCCGTCCGGCGGTTCCGGCTGGCTCAATCGCCGAGTCAGCCACGTGTAGAGATCGGCCGAATTGCTGTCGAGATTGATGTCGCTTGGCAATTCCCACGCGACACCGTTTTCGGTCACCGCCTCGAGGAAACCCGCACGCAGGTGCCAATGGAACATGAAGCGTTGGGGCGGCAGGATGAGCGCCAGCCGCCGTCGGCCTTTCGAGATGAGACGTTGGACGGCGATCCGGGCGAAGGCGGCATTGTCGTAATCGACAAAGGCATGATCGAGGCCCAGATCGGTTCGCCCGTGCGACACGAACGGAAAATCGTTCTCCATCAGAAGTTTGACGCGCGGATCCTTCGGCTCGGTGCGTGAAAAGACGACGCCGTCGGCCATGCGGTTGCGAAGAATGTACTCGATGGGATCGATCGCCGGCGCTTCTGCGAAATGAGGCGTGATTACGAGATGATACTGTGTGTCACGCAGGGCACGCGCGAGGCCGCTGATCATCGAGGTGCTGAAGCCGAGCAATTCGTCGTGCGGATCGAGCACGAAGCTGATCACATTGGTGCGACCGGTGCGCAGGTGTCGCGCGGCACGATCGGGCTGATAGCCGATCTCCCGCGCCACACGCTGCACGCGCTGTCGCGTTTCCAATGCGATCTGCGGGGCATCGAGCAGCGCGCGCGAGACGGTGGTGACGGCGAGGCCGGTCATCTCCGCAATGGTTCGCAAGGTGGGGCGGTCGGATCGGCGCGCCATTCATCTTCTCCCGGGAGCTGTCGAACCGCCCTTGATGGCGCCGGATTCGCCGATTTTTCGCATTTCAATCGATATAAATTTATGTTTCCGCTCATGGCGGGACGATGCGTGACGTAAATTCATTTTGTTTTTCAAAGTTTTGTCTCCTCCCTTCAATCGGACAAGAATCTGATTGACCTCCATGGGATTTATAACGTTATAAATAGATAGATCGCAAAGGAGCAAGCGATCCCATTGGGAGGAGTATCATGATCATTCGCAAATTCGCCGCGCTCGCGGCTGGCGCAGCCGTCCTGTCTCTCACCGCCGGCAGTGCGATGGCCGAAGACAGTGTGGAGGTGCTGCACTGGTGGACGTCTGGTGGTGAAGCAGCCGCCTTGAACGTGCTGAAGGAAGACCTCGAATCCAAGGGCGTCACGTGGCAGGACATGCCGGTGGCCGGTGGCGGCGGTGAAGCTGCCATGACCGCGCTGCGCGCCCGCGTCACCGCCGGCAATGCGCCGACGGCTGTTCAGATGCTCGGTTTCGACATTCTCGATTGGGCCGAGCAAGACGTGGTCGGCAATCTCAACGATGTCGCCGAGGAAGAGGGTTGGGCCGATGTGGTGCCCTCCGCGTTGCAGAATTTCTCCAAATATGACGGCAACTGGATCGCCTCGCCGGTCAACGTCCACTCCACCAACTGGGTGTGGATCAACAAGGCCGCGCTCGATGCCGCCGGCGGCAAGGCGCCCGAGACATGGGAAGAGCTCGTCGCCGTGCTCGACAAGATGAAGGAGAACGGCATCACCCCGCTCGCCCATGGCGGACAGCCCTGGCAGGATGCCACGGTGTTCGAGGCTGTCGTGCTTTCGTTGGGCAACGATTTCTACAAGGCCGCCCTCAACGATCTCGACCCCGAAGCGCTCGGCTCCGACAAGATGAAGGAAGCTTTCGACCGCATGGCGAAGCTGCGTACCTATGTCGACGACAACTTCTCCGGCCGCGACTGGAACCTGGCCTCCGCCATGGTTATCGAAGGCACGGGCGGCATGCAGATGATGGGCGACTGGGCCAAGGGCGAGTTCCTCAAGGCCGACAAGACACCGGGCGAGGACTTCGTCTGCATTCGCTTCCCCGGCACGCAGGGTTCGGTAACGTTCAATTCCGACCAGTTCGTCATGTTCCAGGTCGGCGAGGACAAGCAGAAGGCCCAGAAGATGATGGCGTCTTCGGTCATGGACCCCGAGTTCCAGTCCGCCTTCAACGTGGTGAAGGGCTCGGTGCCGGCGCGTACCGATGTGCCCAACGACGCTTTCGACGATTGCGGCAAGAAGGGCATGGCGGATCTCGCGGAAGCCAATTCGAGCGGTTCGCTGTTCGGTTCCATGGCGCACGGCCACGGCGCGCCGGCGGCGGTGAAGAATGCAGTGAACGACGTCGTCACGCAGCACTTCAACGGCGAACTGACGTCCGAAGAGGCGGTCGAAGAGCTTCAGAACGCCGTCGCCGCGGCACAGTAAGGTGCAAGGCTTTGGATTGTCAGGCGGAGCGTGTCGCGTTCCGCCTGAGCGTCCTGAATGCCGAACCAGGGCAGCGTTCACGCTCATCCGCACTCCCTCTCCGTGCTGTCGGCCAGCGAGGGGTAGCGCCGCGCCACATCGTTCGACCGGAAACCCCGCATGAACCGCAATCGCTTGCAGGAGATCATTCCGCGCCTGGTGCTCAGCCCCAGCATGGCGCTGATCCTGATCTTCGTTTACGCCTTCATTCTCTACACGTTCTTCCTGTCGATGACCGACTCGCGCATGCTGCCGTCCTACGGTTTCGTCGGGTTCGAGAATTACGAGAAATTATGGAATTTGCGCCACTGGTGGCGGGCGCTTACCAATCTGGCGATCTTCGGCACGCTTTACATCGTTATCTGCTCCGTGCTCGGTCTCTTCCTGGCGATCCTGCTCGACCAGAAAATTCGCGGCGAAGGGTTCCTGCGACCGATCTACCTCTATCCGATGGCGCTCTCCTTCATCGTCACCGGCACGGCCTGGAAATGGTTTCTCGATCCCGGCATCGGGCTTGAAAACACCATGCATCAGTGGGGCTGGGCGGGTTTCGAGTTCGCCTGGATCAAGGACCGCACACTGGCGATCTACACGGTGGTGATCGCCGCCGTCTGGCAATCGTCGGGTTTCGTCATGGCCATGTTCCTGGCAGGTCTGCGCGGCGTCGACAGCGAGATCATCAAGGCCGCGCAGATGGATGGCGCCTCCAATGTCACCATCTATCGCCGTATCATCATTCCCATGATGCGCCCCGTTTTCCTGTCCGCCTTCGTGGTGCTCGCACATCTGGCGATCAAGTCCTACGACCTGGTCATCGCGCTGACCGGCGGCGGGCCCGGACAGGCGACCGAACTGCCGGCGACCTTCATGTATTCCTACACTTTCACCCGCAACCAGATGGGCATCGGCGCGTCGTCGGCCATCATCATGCTGGTGATGATCTTCTCGATCATCATACCCTATCTCTATTCCGAGCTTAAGCCGGGGAGGCAGAGATGAGCGCCGAGAAAACCGCTGGCGCGAGCGGCAACAGGCTTGCCCGCGCCCTGCTCTACACCGTGCTGATCGTGTTCGCGGTCTATTATCTCCTGCCGCTCTACGTGATGCTGGTCAATTCGGTGAAACCGCTCGACGAGATCCGTCAGGGCAACATGCTCTCGCTGCCCGGTGTCTTCACGCTGGAGCCCTGGGCCAAGGCCTGGTCGAGCGCGCAGGTTGGCGTGCAGCCGACGGGTCTCAAACCCTATTTCTTCAACTCCATCCTGATGGTGGTTCCGGCGGTGGCCATTTCCACCATTCTCGGCGCGCTCAACGGTTATGTGCTCACCAAATGGCGCTTCAGGGGCGACGATATCGTCTTCGGCCTCATCCTTCTGTCCTGCTTCATCCCGTTCCAGATCGCGCTCATTCCCGCGGCGCGCATACTGGGCATGCTTGGCATCGCCGGCACGACGCAGGGGCTGGTGCTCATCCATGTGGTCTATGGGCTCGGCTTCACGACGCTCTTTTTCCGGAACTACTATGCCGCCTTCCCCACGGAACTGGTGCGCGCGGCGCAGATCGACGGTGCGGGATTCTTCCAGATCTTCCGGCGCATTCTCCTGCCCTCCTCCGCGCCCATCATTGTGGTCACGGTCATCTGGCAGTTTACCAATATCTGGAACGACTTCCTGTTCGGCGTCTCCTTCGGCGATTTCGACTCGCAGCCGATGACCGTTGCGCTCAACAATCTCGTCTCCTCGTCGGGCGGCGTGAAGGAATACAATGTCCATTTCGCCGGTGCGATCCTCGCCGCGCTCCCGACCCTGATCGTCTACATCGTCTCCGGACGCTACTTCGTGCGCGGCCTGATGGCCGGCGCCGTCAAAGGATAAGCCATGGCCTTTCTCAAGATCGACAATCTCAGGAAATCTTTCGGCAAGGTCGATGTGCTCAAGGGCATCGATCTGGAGATCGAGGAAGGCGGGTTTCTGGTGCTCGTCGGCCCATCGGGCTGCGGCAAGTCCACGCTGCTCAATACAATCGCCGGGCTGGAGTCCATCACCGACGGCTCGATCAGCATCAACGGCAAGGTGGTGAACGACCTGCATCCCTCGCAGCGCGACATCGCCATGGTGTTCCAGTCCTACGCGCTCTACCCCAACATGACGGTGGCCGAGAACATCGGTTTCGGTATGGAAATCCGTGGCATTGCGAAGGCGGAGCGCGACGCGGCCATTGCCAAAGTGGCCGAGACGCTGCAGATCGGGGCGCTGCTCGACCGCAAACCGAGCCAGCTTTCCGGCGGCCAGCGCCAGCGCGTCGCCATGGGCCGGGCGCTGGTGCGCGATCCGATGGTGTTCCTGTTCGACGAGCCGCTTTCAAATCTCGATGCCAAGCTGCGCGTCGATATGCGCACTGAAATCAAGCGTCTGCACCAGCGCATGGGCACGACCATCGTCTATGTGACGCACGACCAGATCGAGGCGATGACGCTTGCGAGCAAGATCGCAGTCCTGAAGGACGGCGTTCTTCAGCAGTTCGGCACGCCGGCGGAGATCTACAACACGCCCAACAATCTGTTCGTGGCCGATTTCATGGGCTCGCCCTCCATGAACCTCATCCCGGCAAAGGTGAAGGCGAGCGATGGAAACGTCGCCATCATGATGGAACGTGAGGGCGGCGAACCGTTAACCCTGCCGATGGCCGGTGCAAATGGCGCGCTCGCCGGCCGCGACGGCAAGGACGTGGTGTTCGGAATCCGGCCTGAAGCGTTGACCGACCCCGACAGCGCCGACCGCAATGCGCGGCATGTAAGCGAACTCGATTGCGACATCGAGGTTATCGAGCCTGCCGGCTCCGACACGTTCGCGGTCACGCGGCTTGGCGGCCGCGAGATCATTGCTCGCCTGCGCGCCGATGCGCCGATTTCAGCCGGACAATCGGCCCGCCTCGCCTTCAATCTCGACAAGGCGGTGCTGTTCGATCCGGAGACGGAAGCGCGGATCGTGTGAAATTTACGCGCCCCTGTCGGAGCGCGAACATTTCAATCGTCTTGCAGTTACAATGCGCAATCCAGCCTGCAGGAGAAATCGACCGTGTCGGAAGAACCCAAAGTGAAAGGCCCTGCTTCCTACTTCCCCTCAATCGAAAAGACCTACGGCCAGCCGATCGATCATTGGCTGCGGATCATAGGCGGGATGGCGGGCAAGAAGCATATGGAGATGGTGGCGGAACTCAAATCCGCACATGGCCTCGGACACGGTCATGCCAATGCGCTCGTCGCTTATTATCGGGCAAAGAACGGCGGCTGATTTATCCCTTCACCGCGCCGGCCATCATCGTGCCGCTGATCTTGCGGTACATGAAGAGGCCGAGAAGCATGGGCGGCAGCGCGCCCACCATCATTACCGCTGCCGCCACGCCCCATTGCACGCCGCCGCCGGACGCGGCGAAGAAGAACGATGCCCCGACTGTCACGGGAACGGCCTTCGAGGTGGTCAGCATCAGGCCGAACAGGAATTCGTTCCAGGCGGTGATGAAACCGAAGATCATGCTGGTGACGATGGCCGGCCGGCAGACGGGCCCGACGATTTTGAACAGAATGCCTGTGCGGCTTACGCCGTCGATCATCGCCGCTTCGTCAATCTCGAAAGGCACATCGGATATCGCGTTGACGAGGATGATCAGCACCAGCGGAATGTTGACGATGGTCATCACCAGACCGAGGCCGAAACGCGTGTCGAGCAGGCCGAGAAACTGGAACATCATGTAGATGGGGATGGCGAAGATGACGAGCGGCACTGCCCTCAAATTCACGATCAGCGGCAGAAGCGTTTTTTCGCCGAACCGTCCGCGCACGATGGCATAGGCCGCCGGCAGCGCCAGCGCCACGGCCAGAAGCGTGCCCATCGCCGCCACGGCAAAGCTGTTGGCAAGATACAGGAAAATGTTCAGCCGGTCTGAGACCGTCAGCACGGTTGCATAGTTTTCCAGCGTCGGCGCGTTGATCCACAGGCCCGGATTGGTGGAGATTTCGCGCGCGCTCTTGAACGACGTCACCAGCGTGACGATAAGCGGAAAATTCATCGCCAAGGCGGCAAGGGCGAACACCGCCCAGCGGATCGCGTTGAGCATCATCGTCTCCTGCGCCGGGCGAGGCGGTTCAGGCCGTAAAGCACGGCAAAGGATGCGGCAAAGAGGATCACCGATGCCGCCACCGCCTTGCCGATGGCCGCCTGTTTGAAGAAGGCTTCATAAATGTAGATCGACAGCGACGTGGTGGAGCCTCCTGCTCCGCTGCCGGTCAGCACGTAGACATTGTCGAACACGCGGAATCCGTCGATGAAGCGGATCAGAAGGGCCGCCGCCAGCGTCGGCAGCATCAAGGGCAGTTCGATGCGCCAGAAGCGGGCAAAGCCCGTCGCGCCGTCGATGGAAGCCGCCTCGCGCAACTCTTCGGGAATGGCCTGATAGGCCATGTGAAAAAGCAGGAAGGCAAACGGCGTCCATTGCAGCGTCTCCACCACAATCAGCGTCCAGAAGGCCGAGTTCGGTCCGAGAAAGGCCGGGCTGTTGCCGAACCACGCCCACAGATAATGCGGCACGGGCCCGGCGAACTCGTGCAGCACGAGGCGATACATCAGTCCCATCAGAGCGGGCGCGACCATCAGCGGCAGCATGAGAATGGCGATCGGCCAGCTACGCTCCTTGAAAAGAGGCGCGAGGAAGACGGCGAGCCCCAGCCCGATCAGGCATTCGAGAATGGCCGTCAGAAGGCCGAAACGCAGCGAAAACCAGTTGGCAAGCCAGAAGCCGCTGTCGGTCAGCACGGCTGCGAAATTGCCAAACCCCGATAGTTCCGGGCTGCGCAGTGTCTCGAAGCTGATGTCGGAGACCGAATAGATCAGATTCACGATGGCCGGAAAACCGAGACAGACCAGCAGAAACGCCATCAGCGGCGTCGCAAGCAGCGTCCATTCGAGGCGATGGGTCGTTTGCATTGTGCTTCTTGGTCTGGTTTCCGGGTCGGTTCGGCAGTCGGCGCTTGCCCTCATCCGCCTGCCGGCACCTTCTCCCCGGACAAGGGGAGAAGGTGAGGAAAAGGGCCGACGCCGGCGCTATTTCAGAAGGTCAGCCATGCCCTTCTCGACATTGGCAAGCGCGGTATCGAGATCCTGCTGGCCCGACCAGTAGCCGGTGAACTCCTTCGCCTGCAATTCGTAGATCGCAAGCGCGTTGGCCGAAGCGCCGCCATTCATGACATAGCCATAGGCGCCGGCATACTCGCCGAGCTGCACCAGATCGGGCCGCTCTTCCGCGACTTCCGAAACCGCCTCAGCCGAAAGGGCCGGCGCACCGCCCGCACGGGCATAGATGAGGGCTGCCTCCTCGGTCGAAAGCCATTTCAGAAAGGCCTTCGCGCCCTCCTTGTTTTCCGCACTTTTGTTGAGGCCAAGCCCCAGCCCGTGAATGTGCGTTGCACGGGCTTCCGGTCCGGTCGGCGGGGCGATGGTCGCTGTCACCTCGCCCACGGCTGGCGATTTTTCCGCATCGGTCAGGTCGGCCGCCGCCGCGTTCCACTGCACCATGGCCGCCACCTGGCCAGCCGCATAGGCGGCATTGGCCTCGGCGAATTCGTAGGAAAGAGAATCGCGCGGCGTCGCACCGGCATCGTAGAGAGTCTTGTAAAGCTCAAGCCCCTTGCGGAAAGCTTCCGAGTCCACCGTGATTTTGCCATCGGCATCCATCCAGTCGCCGCCATAAGAGCGCGCGGTGGACTGCCACACCATGATGTTGAAGAGCAGGTTCTTCATCTGGAGAACCGTGCCATAGCGCGTCGGGCTGTCGGGGTTCACCGCCTTGGTGAAATAGAGCGCGGTCGCCGCATAGTCGTCCCAGGTCCAGTCGTCCGGGTTCTTCGGCTCCAGTGCCGTTCCCAGATGCTCCTTGCTGATCTCTGCATAGCGCGCCTTTGCGTCGTCATCGCTCATCAGCGCGTCGATCAGGTCCTTGCGGTAATACATGAAGTGCAGCGAAAGGTCGGTCGGCACGCCATACTGTTTGCCGTCGAACTGCATGGTGGAAAGAACCGCATCGCCATAGAGCGCCTGTGCTCCATCGGAAAGCTCCACCGGCTCCATGAACGGCGCGTAGCGGCCGATCGAATAGGTGGCGAGCAGGTTCAGGTCGAACGCGTCGGAACCGGCGGCAAGGTCCGCCTGCAGCTTGTCCCAGAAGCCGTCGCGGTTGAAGAACAGGAGCTCGACCTTGTTTTCCTCACTCACGTCGTCCTTTGCATTATAGGCATCGGCGGCGGCGCGCAGTGCCGTTTCCTCCGGTCCGCCCGGCCAGCCGAGCACGGTGACTTCGGCATTGGCCGCGCCGGCCCATAGTCCGGCCGCGAAAACGCTTCCGGCCAGAGCGGCTGTAAATCGTGTGGCAGGTTTCATGATCGTTCTCCCATTCATTGTTTCGTTTGGTTTTGTGTCGTGTTGCGAAGTGCGAGGTCGGCGATCCCCACCACCCCGGCCTTGTCCCCGAGCCTTGCCGGCACAAGCCGCGGCCTCAGCCTTTCGGGCATCTCGTCAAGATGCGCCTCGATGCGCGCCCGGTAGCCCGGCGCCAGCCCGATGCCTCCGCCGATCACGATGCGCTCCGGGTCGAAGGTGAGTTGAATGTTGCAGCAGAGGATGGCCGCGCGCCGCGCCGAAAGGTCGACGATCGCCTCGGCCCAGCTTTCGGTTTTTGCCGCTGCCTCGAACACCTCGCGCGCGGTCGCCCCCGGTTCATGGGCATCGGCCGACGCGGCGATGAAATTGCCCGAGACATGATCTTCAAGCGCGCCGTCGAAATCCTGCCCCTGCATGAGGCCGAAATGGCCAGCGAGACCCGTCCTCAACTTGCCATCCAGAACGACACCGCCGCCAATGCCGGTGGAGATCGTCAGAAAAACGAGATCGCCCGCCTCATCGCAAATGCGGTATTCGCCCCATGCAGCGGCCTGCGCATCATTGGCGGCGATGGCCGGTTTTCCCGAAAGTCCGACCACCGTCTGCAACAACGGAAAGCGGTCGGGAATGTCGAGCGTTCTGCGGTTGAGCGGCGACCAGAGTCCGTCGTCAACGATCCCCGTCACCGCCACGCCAACACTCTCGTAAGTCCCTTGCCAGTGCGCGATCCGGGAGAACAGCGCTTCCAGCCATTCGGCAGGGCCGCCCTGCCCTTTCGGTGTCGGCAGGGTCAGGCTGTCGCCAACGGTTTCGCCGCGAACGAGGGCGGCGAGCATTTTCGTTCCACCGATATCCAGCGCCAGAACCGCTCCCGCCTCGTTCATGGGCGCACTCCCACGGCACCGTCCATATCGGCCCGGAACCAGGAGGTGACATGCTCCGGCCTGGTGATGGCCGAGCCCACAACCACCAGCCGTGCACCGGCATTCAACGCTTCGCCGGCGTGGCGCGGCAGGCGGATGCAGCCCTCCGCCACAACGTAGGGCGTGAGCGCACGCATGGCGCCGATCAGCTCAAGATCGGGCTCCGTGGGCTCTGGTCCATCGGTGTAGCCCGAAAGCGTCGAACCCACCATGTCGGCCCCTTCATCCAGCGCCTGCCGGGCATCGGCGACGATCGAGCAATCGGCCATGGCGAGCTTGCCCGTTGCGCGGATGCGCTCAATCAGTGCGGCGGTCGGCACAGGACGCTCGCGCTGGGTCGCATCGTAGGCGATCACATCGGCCCCCGCCGCGGCCAGAGCATCCACATCCTCGATCCAGGGCGTGATGCGCACGGGCGAATTGTCCAGATCGCGTTTCACCAGCCCGATGATCGGCGCGTCGGTGGCGGCGCGCACGGCGCGCACATAGGCGGCCGACTCGATGCGCAGGCCCTGCGCCCCGCCGGCTAGAGCGGCGAGCGCAAAGGCCACAACGATGGGCGCCGAATCCATCGGCCCGCCGGTGACCGGCTGGCAAGAAACGATCAATCCGTTTTCGAGCGTTTGAATGCGGTTTGGCACGCTTTTTCCCCCGTTTGATGAGGGTATCATAGGCAAATTAAATACCAGATAACAACCAGTTTTGAACTGGTATTATCTGTGCAGCTCGATGACGAAGTCATAGACATCGCCGCGATATCTCGTTTCCGTGAACTCGACGATCTGCCCGTCTTCCAGGAAACAGCGGCGTTCCATCACCAGCAGACTGGTCTGCGGCGGCGCTTCGAGAAGGCGCGATTCCTCCGGAGTTATCGGGGTCGATTGCATGCGCTGCACCGCGCGCACGGGCATGGCGCCCCGCGCTTCCAGAACCCGATAGAGCGACTCCCCCACGTCTCCCGGTTTCGGCAGAAAACGCAGCGGCAGCGCCGCCGTCTCGATGGCGATGGGGGTGTTGTCTGCAGTGCGGATGCGCTTCAGCCGCGCGACCTGATCGGCGACCGAAATTCCGAGCGCCATCATTTCCGTCGGCGAAGGCCGCCCGATCTCCTTGGAAATCCAGATACAGCCGGGTTCCAGGCCGCGCGAACGCATGTCTTCGGAAAAGCTCGTCATGGTGGACAACGACTTTTCCAGGCGTGACGATACCACCGTCTTCGCGCCGTGCCGCCGGTGCAGGAGACCGTCGGACTCCAGATCTTCGATGGCGCGCCGCACGGTGACACGCGACATGGAAAGCGCCGCGCAAAGGGTGCGCTCGCTGGGGATGACGGCGCCGCGCTTCAGCCGTGACGAATGAATGGCCTCGGCCAGCGCCATCTCGACCCGGCGGTAAAGCGGTTCGGCGTTATTGCCCTTGGCGATATGGTTGCGCATGAAGTCGAGAAGTGCCGCCTCGTCCATTCCGTTCTCCTCAGTCGTTCCGCCCGGCGCGTATGATGGCAAATTTTTCACAGGTTTTGAACTGGTATTATTTTCCTTCGAGCGTTCATCGTTCCACAGGGCGTTCGGAACCCGCGGCTTGCAGCCCTTCCATCCTTCCTGATGTCCAATATTGCCAATTGGCATCAAATAGACTATTTAATGCCAAAAGGAGACATGCCGTGGCGCAATTGCAGCCGGTCGATACACGATTGCAGGATTTCCGCCCCGCCCCGATCACGGATGACGAGGCGGCGGCGATGTTTCGTGCCACGGTCAATCTCTTCCGCCTGTGGGACGTCACCGACGAACAGGCGGCGATCTTGCTGGATCTGCCGCTGCGCACATACCGTCGCTGGAAAGCGGGCGAGCTTGGCCGCATCGATCGCGACGGCAAGGCACGCCTTTCAAACCTGATGGGCATTCACAAGGCGCTGCGGCTCGTCTTTCGTGAGCCGCAGCGCGCTTACCGGTGGATCGAAAAGCCCAATGAGGCTTTCGCCGGCCGTTCGGCGCTCGACATCATGCTGGGTGGCGAACTCACCGACCTGATGCGTGTGCGCCGCTATCTCGATGCCGAGCGGGGCGGTTGGTGAACGACGTTCGGACCCCTCCCCTCACCCGAATCGAATGGCACGGTGCCGTGCGGATCATCCGCAGCATTTTCCCGCCGATCGATCTTTTCGAGGACATCGCCGATCCTGCCGATTGGCCCCTTCTCATCTCTGCCGAACAGAAATCCAATCCGCGCATCATGGAGACCATCGGCAATCTGGATCTTGTGCCGGAGGATCGACGTGTCGCCGGGCCGGGCTCAACCTTTCTGATGGCGCCCTTTACCCATGTCAGTCCTGACCGGCCGACCCGTTTCAGCGATGGCCGCTTCGGGGTTCTCTATGTGGCGGCATCCTTCGAGACCGCGCTTTTCGAGACGATTCACCACCACGCCCGTTTCATGGCGGCGACCGGAGAGCCGGCCGGCTGGACCTCCCAGTTTCGCGAGATTCTGCTCGACGTGGAGGCCGAGCTTCACGACCTGCGCGGCGGCTGGGAAAAAGCGCTCGCACCGGACGATTATGGCGAGGCTCAGGCGCTTTCCATCCGGCTGCGCGCAGCCGGCTCACAGGGGCTCGTCTATCCGAGCGTACGCCACGAGGGCGGCGAATGCGCCGGACTTTTCTATCCCGACAGCGGGGCCAATCCCCTACAGGGACGGCACATCGACTATCATTGGAACGGCGAGCGTGTCGATTTCTATCGCGATGCCGGCAGCGGCACGGTGTTCAGGATCGTTTGAGGAGCGCTATCCGTTGCGGAAAGCGTAGCTGTAGCCGTTGATCGCCGGCACGCCGCCCAGGTGCGCGTAAAGCACATTCGAACCCTCGGGGAAATAACCCGTCTTCACAAGGTCGATCATGCCCTGCATGGACTTCCCCTCATAAACCGGGTCGGTCATCATGCCTTCGAGCCTTGCGCAAAGGCGGATCGCATCCTTCGTCTCTTCCGAGGGCACGCCATAGGCCGGATAGGCGTAATCCTCGATCAGCACCAGATCGTCATCGTCGATATCGCGGCGAAGTTCCACCAGCTTTGCCGTGTTGCGGGCGATCTCCAATACCTGCGCGCGGGTCTGGCCCGGCGTGCCGGACGCGTCGATGCCGATGACATTGCGCGCACGCCCGTCGGCGGCAAATCCCACCAGCATGCCGGCATGGGTCGAGCCGGTCACGGTGCAGACGACAATATAATCGAATGAGAAACCGAGTTCTTTCTCCTGCGCACGCACCTCTTCGGCGAAGCCGACATATCCCAGTCCGCCATATTTGTGCACCGATGCGCCGGCGGGGATCGGATAGGGTTTGCCGCCTTGCGCTTCCACATCCCTAAGCGCATCTTCCCAGCTCTGCCGGATGCCGATGTCGAAGCCTTCGTCCACCATCACGACATCCGCGCCCATGACGCGGCTTAAGAGAATGTTGCCGACCCGGTCATAGACTGCGTCCTCGTGCGGTACCCAGCTTTCCTGGACCAGCCGGCATTTGAAACCGATCTTCGCTGCCGTGGCCGCAACCATGCGGGTGTGGTTGGATTGAACGCCACCGATGGAAACCAGCGTGTCCGCCCCGGACGCGATGGCGTCGGGCACGATGTATTCCAGCTTGCGCAGCTTGTTGCCGCCGAAGGCGAGGCCGGAGTTGCAGTCTTCCCGTTTGGCATAAAGCGAAACCCCGCCGCCCAGATGCCCGGAAAGGCGTTCCAGTTTCTCGATTGGGGTTGGGCCGAAGGTGAGCGGGTAGCGTTCGAATTTCTCCAGCATGGCAAGCCTTTCCATAATGGCTGATTTGCTTGCAACGCTAGTCGAGAATGCTCGAAAGGTGCTTTCAAAGTTTTCGGTGATTTTTCTCTCCGGGAACATATATTGCCTGGTTGATATCGGAATTCCTATAAAATGAGCTTCAAAATGGAAGAATCTTCCGCAGAAGGTGGGCTCGATCGCACGGATATGCGGATTCTCCGCCATCTGCAGCGTGACGGCCGTTTGAGCAATGCCGATCTGGCAAAGCTTGTCGGTGTCAGCGCCGCCACTTGCCACCGACGCACCGAGCGGTTGTTCAGGGAAGGCTATGCGTGCGGCGTCCATGCGGCGGTCGCTCCGCAGCATGTTGGGCGGGGCGCGCTGGTCATGGTCGGCGTGGTCCTAGACCGGTCCACGCCGGAGAGCTTCTCGGCTTTCGAAGCGGCCGTCCGCAAATTGCCGTTCATTCTCGACTGCCATCTTGTTGCCGGCGACTTCGATTATTTTCTGAAGATCCGGGTGCGGGATATGGCCGATTTCAACCGGCTGCACGGCAGCCGGTTGATCGCCCTGCCCGGCGTGCGCCAGACCCGCACCTTCTTCGTGATGAAGGAAGTGGTGGACGGAGCGCCGCTCGATTTCTGAGCGTCGCCCTTCGGCATTTGTCGCTATCGGCTTTCAAGCACACCCGCGACCGCCGCACCGATATCCTTCAGCGCGGCATTGCGGGTTTCGAAATCCACATCCGCATCGGAAATGAAGATCGATACGAGCCAGGGTGCACGGCTGGGCGGTGTCACCATGGCGACGATGTTGCGCGTGTGACTCCCCGCGCCGGACTTGTCGGACACCGCCCAGCCTTGCGGCAGCGATGAGCGTAACAATGCGCCGGTGACGCCGCCATGGCTCATCCACGCGGCAAGTTTCGCGCGGGAGGCGGAGGTAAGCGCATCGCCCAGAAGCAAGGTCTCCCAGGTCTCGACCATGGCTTCCGGCGTTGTCGTGTCGCGCGGGTCGCCGGGTTCGAAGGTGTTCAGTTTCGGCTCCAACCGGTCGAGGCGGCTGATCGGGTCGCCGATGCGGCGCAGGAAAGCTGTGACCGCCTCCGGCCCGCCCTGACGCCCGATCAACAGATTCGCTGCCGCGTTGTCGCTTATGTCCAGCGTCGCGAGGCAAAGGTCCCCGATCGACATGGTCTTTCCCACATGCTTTTGCGTGACGGGCGAATAGGAAACGATGTCGAACTGGCGGATGGGCAAGGCTTCATCGAGCGTGAGCGCGCCCTCATCCACCTTTGCGAGGATGCCGCCGCAGATCACGGTCTTAACCGTGCTGTTCATCAGGAAGCGTTCCCCGGCGCGGTGGCTCCAGGTCCAATCCGAGCCGGTATCGCGGATCACGATGCCGACCCGCGCGCCGAGAGTGTTTTCGACACGGCTGATCGTTTCGGAAAGCTGTGCCTCGCCGTTCTGAGCGCCGGCGGAACCAAGCAATGACAGACCAAGAGTGAGCCCTGCCGCCAGTCGCGACAGAACGGATGTGAAAATTCTCATGTTTCATTCCTTGTGTATGCTGGCGTGCCGTGATGCATCGCCCAGCGCGGAAGCCCCGCATTGCCCTTTGCATGACATCACGCAATGTCATGACGATCCTATATTTCGCCTTGTATCGGTGCGACAAACGACAAATTATCAGGATTGCGATTAGATAAAGTAATATCGATGGACAGAGCGGATATACCCCTGAACGCGCTGCGCGTGTTCGAGGTCGCCATGCGACAGGGCAGTTTCACCAAGGCTGCGGAGGAGTTGCGGGTCACGCAGGCCGCCGTCAGCCATCAGATCGCGCGGCTCGAGGATCGCCTGGGCGCCGCCCTGTTTCTACGGGCTTCGGGCGGACTTGTACCGACCGACGAGGGGCGCCTGCTATATCCCGTGCTTGAACATGGGCTGGATGGTATTGCCCGCACCCTTTCGCGCATTACCGGGCGGCGCGATGTGGAGCTTCTCAAAGTCGGCGTGAACACGACCTTCGCGCTTGGCTGGCTGTTGCCGCGTCTCGCCGCTTTCCAGAACGCCCATCCGGAAATCGATCTGCGTATCTCGACCAACAACAACCGGGTCGACATTTTGCGCGAAGGGCTCGACATGGCCGTTCGCTTCGGCAATGGCGGCTGGACGGGCAGCGATACAATCCCGCTCGTGGCTGCGCCCATGGCACCGCTTTGTGCGCCCGCCCTTGCGCTACGCCTCTCGGAGCCGGCGGATCTGGCGCAGACGGTGCTTTTGAGAAGCTATCGCAGTGCCGAATGGCCGGGCTGGTTCGCGGCCGCCGGATTGCCCTGTCCGCCCATTGCCGGGCCGGTCCTCGACTCTTCCATCGCTCTGGCGCAATTGGCCGTCGAAGGAGCGGGCGTCGCGCTCCTGCCGGTCGCGATGTTCACGCGTCAGATCGCCGATGGGCGATTGACGCAACCATTCAGCACGACGGTGACGGCCGGGCGTTACCACCTGACCTGGCCTTCCGATCGTCCGCAAACGCCGGCCATGGAGAACTTCAAGCGCTGGCTGGTCGCGGAGAGCGCACGCGGCGCGGGCGCTTCGGGGTGAACGCGGCAGCTATTTCTCGACCCTGAAAGGAGGCCGTTCTCCTATTGCCCCTCGTAATGCGGTGTCCGTCGCTCGATCCGCGCTGAGAGACCTTCACGAATGTCACGGTATGGAGGCTTCGGGCGCTCGTCAGCGGCGAGTGCCGGAGAATGCGCACGGCCGCCGAATTCGCGAAAACCCCGGGGACATCCTGCGGTGAAGCGAGCGGGCCCTGCGCTTTTCTATTTCAACCGCGTCAGGAGTCCGGCCATGAGCTGCGCGCGCTCCACCAGGCTGTCGATCTGAATGTGTTCGCCGAGCGTGTGCAGACCCGCCCCGCGGACGCCGATGGAGTCCAGGGTGGGAATGCCGAGCGCGCCGGTGAAATTCCCGTCCGAGCCACCGCCGGCGCTTGCATGGGTGAGCTCGAAGCCGATCTCACCAGCAATGTCTCGTGCCAGTTCATAGATGGCCATCGTGCCCTTGTCCGGTTCCCAGACCGGTCGGGTCACGCCGCGGGTCACTTCGATCGTGACATCGTTCTCCTCGCCCGAAAGCGCCAGCATGCGTTCGACGCCGTGGTCGAGATCCGCCTGACGTTTGGCCATGGAAAGCACTTCGGCATCGCAGGAAGACGACACGCAATTGACCCATTGGCCGGCATGGACGACGCCCACCGAGAAGGTGCAGTCGTCTCCCGTCATGCTTTCGATTTCGAGTATCTTGCGTGCCATGGCGGCAATGGCCGAGCGGCCATCCTTGAGCGCCCAACCGGCGTGGCTCGGCCGGCCGGCCGTCTTCACGTTGAAGCGGGCGATGGCGTAGCGGCCCGTCACTGCGCCGCCGTCGGGCCGCGCGGGCTCGGGCACGAGCACGACCTTGTTCTTGCGGGCCTCCATTTCGATCAATTCGCGTGTCGAAGGCGTGCCCACCTCCTCGTCGGGGGTGAACAGGACCGTGATGGGCAGCGGCGTTTCGATCCCTGCCAGGATAAGCTGGCGGATCGCCTCGATGCTCACATAATTGCCGCCCTTCATGTCCTGAATCCCGGGGCCGTAGCAGCGTCCGTCTTCGATGCGCCAGGGATTTTTCTCCAGTGTGCCGATGGGATGCACCGTGTCGAGATGGCCGGAGATGAGAATGCCCGGCTTGCCGAAATCCTTGTGAGGGAAGCGCGCGCGAACCGAACCTCCGAAACCCATGCGGCCCCGAATGCGTTCGATCTCCGCGCCCACTGCGGCAAGATCGTAGGCCGCCAGATCCACCATGCGATCCACCGCATCGGCATCGAAGGTCGGACTTTCACAAAGGATCCACGGTTTCAGCCCGGCCAGCATGGCGTCCGTGTCGAACGGCAGTTTCTTCAAATTCATCGTCTATGTCCTGAACTGGAGCAATTCCAGGAAAAGTGGAAACCGGTTTTCCGTTCGGAACTGCGCAAAAACATTAAGTTGGAGTGCTCCCGCATTTCAGCGAAAAGCGGAAGCGCTCCCGTGTCGGGCTCAGAGCGGCAGGCGTTTTTCGACAATGCGTGCCATGATGCTTGCCCCCACGGGCAGCATGTCGTCATCGAGAATGAAACCCGGATTGTGAACGGGAACCGAGCCTTTGTGACCGAGCGTGCAATAGGCACCGGGCACGGATTTGAGCATGTCGGCGAAATCCTCGCTGCCCGTAACCAGGTCCTTTGTGATGGTCGCATTCTCCTCGCCGACTATCTCGGCTGCCGCCTGCCGATACGCTTCGGAGAGGTCGGCATCATTCATCAGCACGTCGAAGATCGGGCGCAGGTCCGGCACGATCTCCACTTCATAGCTGGCGGCGAAGCCGGCGCAGAGTTTTTCGACGCGGTCATGGATCAGATCGCGCACGTCGTCGGAAAAATAGCGGATGGTTCCGGAGATGACCGCTCTGTCGGGCACCACATTGTAGGCCGAGCCGGAATGAATCTGCGTCACCGAGAGCACTGCGGGCTGCGTCGGCTGCACATTGCGGCTGATAATGGATTGCAGGTTCTGCACCAAGGCCGTGGCGATAACGATGGGATCGCGCGCGTGATGCGGCATGGCGCCATGGCTGCCCACGCCGTTGATGGCGATATCGAAGAAGGTTGCCCCGGCCATGGCCGGACCCGGCTTGACGCCGAACTTGTTGGGGTCGGCGAGCGGGTTGTTGTGCATGCCGTAGACTTCGTCGCAGGGGAATTTGTCGAACAACCCGTCCGCCAGCATGGCGCGCGCGCCGCCGAGCCCCTCCTCCGCCGGCTGGAAGATCATGATGGCGCGACCGGAAAAGTCGCGCGTTTCGGCAAGATAGCGCGCAGCGCCCAGAAGCATGGTCGTGTGGCTGTCATGCCCGCAGCCATGAAACGCGCCTGGGTTTTTCGAGGCGTAGGGAAGATTGGTCAGTTCGTCCATGGGAAGCGCGTCCATGTCGGCGCGCAGACCGACGGTGCGGTCGCCTTCCTTCTTGCCTTTGATAACGCCGATAACGCCGGTCTTGCCGAGGCCCGTGTGAACCTCGTCGATGCCCCACTTTCTCAAAAGCTCGGCCACGATGCCGGACGTGCGGATTTCTTCGAAGCCGATTTCGGGATGCTGGTGGAAGTCGCGGCGGATGTCTGTCAGCTCATCCGCATAATCGGCGATTTTCGACAAAATGGGCATTTTTCCTCCAAACTGACGCTTTTCGCGTCAAACGGTCTGCAATTCTTTAAAATTCGCGAAATCCCACTGGCGGCCCGGTGCGGCCTCGATCAGCGCGCGCGTATAGGCGTGTTTGGGCGCGGAAAGCACATTGGCGGCGCTGTCATGCTCGACGATGCGGCCATGCTGCATCACCACCACCTCGTCGCAGATCTGGGCGGCGACGCGCAGGTCGTGGGTGATGAACAGAATGGCGATGCCGAGTTTGCGCTGTAGTTGATCCAGAAGATCGAGCACCTGAGCCTGCACTGAAACATCGAGCGCGGAAACGGCTTCGTCCGCAACCAGAACGTCGGGCTCCATGGCGATGGCGCGGGCAATGGCGACCCGCTGGCGCTGGCCGCCGGAAAACTGGTGCGGATAGCGATCGATGGCATCGTCCGGAAGGCCGACAAGGGCCAGAAGTTCGGCGGCGCGGTCGAGCGCCGCTCTCTTGTTCGACCCCATGTTGAGGGGGCCTTCGACAAGGCTCCTCCCGATGGTCCATCGCGGGTTCAGCGAGCGGAAGGGGTCCTGAAAGACGATCTGGATGTGACGGCGTAGCGGTCTGAGCGCGCGGCGCGACAATGTGGCGATCTCCTGATCGGCAACGCGGATTTCTCCGTCTGTCGGATCGATCAGGCGCATGATGCAGCGCGCGACGGTGGACTTGCCCGAGCCGCTTTCGCCGACAATGCCGAGCGTGCGCCCGCGTGCAATGGCGAAGTTCACATCGGTTGCCGCCCTGGTCAGGTCGCCGCGCTTGAAAACGCCATGCGTGCCGTAGATTTTCTGAAGTCCGTTGACGGAAAGCACGGTATCGTCACCCGCCACATCGCGCGGTGGGCGTGGGGTAAGGCTCGGCACGGCCTGAAGAAGCTCACGCGTGTAATCCTTCTGGGGACGGCGCAGCAATTCCTCGACCGGCGCCTGCTCTACGATTTTGCCGAGTTTCATCACATGAACCGTGTCGGCGATCTCGGCCACCACGCCCATATCGTGCGTGATGAAGAGAACCGCCGTACCGTGCTTTTCCTGGAGCTCTGCAATGAGGGTGAGGATCTGCTGCTGCGTCGTCACGTCGAGTGCGGTTGTCGGTTCGTCGGCGATGAGAAGCTGCGGCTCCAGAATGAGCGCCATGGCGATCATGATGCGCTGGCGCTGGCCGCCGGAGAGCTGATGCGGATAGGATCGGTAGATGCGTTCGACATCGGGCAGGTGCACCTGGTTCATGATGTCGAGAACGCGTGCCTTCTTCTCCTTTCCGGAGAGTTTGGTGTGCGTGTTGAGCACCTCCTCGATCTGATCGCCGACGCGGATCACCGGATTGAGTGCCGTCATCGGCTCTTGGAAGATCATCGAGATTTTCTGTGCACGCATGTCGCGCATGGCCTGGGGACCGAGGTCGAGAAGGTTCTTGCCTTCAAGTCCGATCCGCCCGCTGGTCGCCTCCAGTGCGCCCTTTGGCAGCAATCCCATCACGGAAAGCGAGGTGACCGATTTTCCGGACCCGGATTCGCCCACCAGGCATACGGTTTCACCGTGACGAATTTTGAGCGACACGCGATCGAGCACGGGCGCGGTCGTATCGTTCCCGGAAAGCCGGACGGTCAGATCCTCGATTTCCAGAACGCTTGGCACATCGTCGAAATTGCGGGTCTTGAAGTTCACCATCATCCCTCCCGCTTCTTGAGGCGCGGATCCAGCATATCGCGCGCCGTGTCGCCCAGAAGGTTGATCGACAGGATACATAGCGAAAGCAAGAGACCTGGCCAGAAGATCAATGAGGGCTTGAGCTGAAAGTAGACGCGGCCCTCGGCCATGATATTGCCCCAGGTGGGAATTTCGGTCGAAACGCCGGCCCCGAGAAAGGAGAGGATCGCTTCGGTGAGGATTGCCGAGGCGCAGATATAAGTGCCCTGCACGATAAGCGGAGCAAGCGTGTTCGGCATCAGATGCTGCCACAGTATCTTCGGCATGGACGACCCGAGCGCGATGGCGGCTTCCACATAGGGTTCTTCACGCGCCGACAAAACCACCGAGCGCACCAGGCGCACGACACGCGGTATCTCGGGAATGGTAATGGCGCCCATGACCGACCAGATGCTGGGGCCGTTGAGCGCGACCAGGGCAATGGCGAGCAGGATGGAAGGAATGGCCATCAGACTGTCCATGATACGCATGATGATGGCGTCGGCCATGCGGAAAAAGCCGGAGACGAGGCCGATCAGAAGACCGATCAGAACGCTGACGATTGCCGCCGACACGCCAATGAAAAGCGACACCCGACCGCCGGTGACGACACGCGAAAGCACGTCGCGTCCGTATGCGTCGGTGCCAAGCGGATAGGTTTCGCTCGGACCCTTCAGGCGCTGCAGGGCGTCGATGGCCATGGGATCGTGCGGCACGATGAGCGGCGCGAGCGCCGCAAGCAGGACGATGACGACAAGCACTATGGCGGCGATGATCGGCCCGGCGCCGGCGCGCCAGCCGCGCGGCATGGCGACGGCACCAAACAGCCATTGCATGCGGGAGGCGGGTTGTGGGGAGGCGACCATCAGTAGCGGATCCTCGGATCGAAAAATGTATAGGAAAGATCGATGAGCAGATTGATGAAGACATAAAGACCGCTCGTCAGCAGGATCATACCCTGGATAACGGGGTAATCGCGCGCCAGGATGGCGTCGACCGTAAGGCGCCCGATGCCGGGAATGTTGAACACGCTTTCGGTCACCACAACGCCGCCGATCAGGAGCGCGAAACCGGTGCCGATGATCGTCATGATCGGCACGGCGGCGTTGGAGAGCGCATGGCGGAAAAGCACCACCGTCTCCTTCACGCCCTTGGCGCGCGCGGTGCGGATGTAATCCTCGCCCAACACCTCGAGCATGGAGGCACGGGTCATGCGGGCGATGAGCGCAACATAGATTGTGGCAAGGGTGAGACAGGGGAGTATGGCGCGGGAGAGGAATTTTCCAAAATCCTCCGAAGGCGCGACATAACCCTGGACGGGGACCCAGCGCAGCTCGATCGAGAAGATCTGAATGAAGATATAGCCAATGACGAAGACGGGGATCGAGAAGCCGAGCACCGAGAAGGTCATGACCGCATAATCGACCCATGTGCGGTGGCGCCACGCCGCAAGCACGCCCATGGGAACGGCGATGAGCACCGAAAGCAGAATGGTCAGCACCGCGATGTTGATCGTCGGCCATATGCGTTGGCCGATCATCTGGGTGACCGGGGTGCTGGAAATCAGCGACGTGCCGAGCTCTCCTTGCATGAGAAGCCCGACCCAGGTGATGAACTGTTCATGCAGGGGATCTGAAAGCCCGAGCGAGGTGCGGATGCGTTCCAGTTGCGCGGGCGTGGCCATGTCGCCGGCAATGATGGCTGCCGGATCGCCGGGCGTCAGCCGCAGCAGAAGGAAAACGAAGATCGCGACGATGATCATGACCGGAATGACGGCCAGAATACGCCGGGTGATGTAACCTAACATCGGAACCTGGTGTCCTTTGTGTGACCCGCACAGAATGGGCGCCTTGCAAAAAAGCGGGGCACGCGATCCCGATCAGGGAGAGAACAGGAATCGCGCCGGGCAAAATGCCCGAAAGCCCCGCAGCTGACCCCGCCCGGCAACCAGGCGAGGCAGGAGTTCAGGCGATCAGTCTGCCTTTTCGATGTTCCAGAACACCGGAACGGGAGACGGGATCATGCCGGTCAGCTTGTTGCTGCGTGCCTGCGGGATGACATATTGGCCGAGTGGAACATAAAGCACGTTTTCCAGCGTGTGCTTCTGGATCTCGACGGCCACTTCCTTCTGCTTCTCCGGCGAGTCGGCAGCGATGAAGGCTGCACGCAGTTCCTCGACCTTTTCGTCCTCGGGCCAACCGAACCAGGCGTCGTCGCCGCGCCCGTTCAACATCGGGCTGATCAGCGGCGAGTTGATCTCCGGCACCATCCAGTTGGTGAAGAAGATGTTCCAGCCGCCCTCGGCGGGTTTCGCCTGGCTGGCGCGGCGGGTGACGAGCGTCTGCCAATCCATCGCCTGCATGTCGACATTGAAACCGGCTTCGCGCAGGGCCTGTGCGGCGACCACCGGCTGGGCGGTCAGGCTGACGACATCCGTTGGCTGCATCAGCACGATTGGCGTGTCGTCATAACCAGCTTCTTCGAGCAGCTTCTTTGCACCCTCGATGTCGCCGCCCGAGGTCAGCGTGTCGGACCCCGATTCATCGCCCAGCGGCGTGCCGCAGCCGAAAATGGCACCACAGACCTTGTAGTAATTCGGGTCGCCGATCAGCGTGGCGAGCACCGCCTCCTGGCTGAGCGCCATTTGCGCGGCCTGGCGGATCTTCGCATTGTCGAAGGGCGGATGTTTGAAGTTCATCCGGCCGATCGTTTGGTAACCCAGATCCTCGCGGGTCTCGACCGTCACCTCTTCGCTGGCTTCGAGCAGCGGCAGGAGATCGATCTGTACCTGTTCGATATAGTCGATCTCGCCCGACATCAGGGCGTTGATGGCGGTCTGGGCGTCGGGCATGGTGACCCACTTGACCTGGTCGACATTGACGTTCTTGCCGCCGGCCATCCAGCTCGCCTCGCCCTCGCGCGGAACGTAGTCCTCGAACTTGCGGTAGGTGACGGAAACGCCGGGCTGATACTCGTCGGCGACGAAAACGAACGGGCCGGAGCCGGTATAGTCGGTGATGGCTTCGTCTGAAGAGCCACTCGCCACGCGCTCGGGCATGATGAAGGGCGGCACGGCCGATTGCTTGCCCACCGTGTCGAGGAGGGCCGGGAACGGGCTCGTCAGCTTCCAGACGATCGTCTTGTCGTCGGTCGCCTCGAGGCTCTCGGTTACATCGAAGATGAGCTGGCCGCCGGAGTCGCGCTTGCCCCAGCGCTGGAGCGAAGCGACGGCATCGGCTGCCGTAACCGGCGCGCCGTCATGAAATTTCAGGCCGTCGCGCAACGTGAATGTATAGGTGAGATTGTCGTCGGAGACGGTCCAGTCGGCCATCTGCGGCTGCGGCTCGAAGTTTTCGTCCACGGCCACAAGCACGTCGTAGATCATATAGCCATGATTGCGGGTGATGTGGGCGGTGGTGATGATGGGATCGAGCACGCGCAAGCCCGAATGCATCACCGCTGTGATCGTCTTGTCCTGGGCGAACGCCGGTACGGCTGTGCTCATGCCGGCCATCAGCGCGGCACCGGCGGCAACGCCAAGCGCGGCACTCCTTAAGTGGTGAAGTCTCTCCTGAATACGCAACATGATGTTCCCTCTTTTCTTGCATGTGAAGTTTGCGTTTCGTGGTGACGTGGTTGTCGCGGTTCTTGTGCCGCGTTGAATGCGTGTCAGGCCTCCATCGCCGGTGTTGAAGCGGCGCGGCGGAAAACCGGTCCGTTGGGCGACAGCCGCATCCCGTCTGCGAGTTTGGTCCATGGCAGGTCGGCGGGGTCGAGCGGCATCGGTCCCGGCGCCGTGCACACGAGCACGGTTTCGGCGATGGGGTCGAAATCGGCGCGGAAATGCACCGAGCTCTTGTTGACCAGAATGGCCATCTCCGTCGGCTCGATGCCGACGAAACGGTACATGGCCAGATCCGCCATCTGTGCCTTGTGCGAGGCGACGACGATTTTCACCCCGTCGATCGACAGGCAGGCGGACGGCCCGACATTCATATGCGTGCCGCCGTAATAGGGGCCGGTGGCATGCAGATCGCCATTGGACAGCTTTTCCACACGGAAGGTGCCGGTGAAGGGTTCGTCGCCCGGAACGCCGGACTGGCCGCCGAGCGGAATGGCGATCTCCGCCCCCTCACCCGCCGCATGGGCGGCAAGCGCCGCCAGTGGATCGACGATCATGCCGATGGCGGCGCGGCTTGCTCCGTTTCCTAAAAGCGCGCGCAGCATGCCGGTGGTGTTTGAATCGCCGCCTGCGCCCGGATTGTCCTGCGTGTCGGCGATGACGACCGGCCGGACCGCCGTTTCGGCGATGCGCATGGCCTCGCGCACGCCCTCATCCGGCGTGAAGGCACGGCCGGCAAAGGCCTCTTCCGCATCCACGATGCGCGCATAAAGACGATCCGCAGCGCGGTCGGCGGCGTCCTGTGTCTCGGCGTAGGCGAGCACGGTCTGACCGCATTCGGCGATGTCGGCGGCGGGAAAGCCCATCCAGTAGGACACGCTGACAACAGTTTCGGACTCGAGTGCCGCGGCTTCTTCATAGAGACTTTTTGCCGGCTCAATGAACGTACACTGCCAGGGAATGGAGGTCAGGTAGGGAAGCCGCCGGAACGCATGGGCGAAGGGACGGCCACGCGTCATCAGCCTGTCGAGCCCTTCGGCCGCGCGCCGCCCGGTTTCGGCCATGTCCACATGGGGGTAGGTGCGGAACGCGACGAGAAGATCCGCTTCATCGACCATGCGCTGCGTTGTGTTGCCATGCAGATCCAGGCTGACGGCGATTGGGACATCCGCCCCGACCACGGCGCGCACGCGGGCGATCAGTTCCCCCTCCCCGTCGTCCAGATGTTCCGCGACCATGGCGCCATGAAGATCGAGGCAGACGCCGTCGAGCGGCCCGGCCGCGGCAATGCCGTCGACGATCTCACCGGCTATACGCTCATAGGCGTCGCGCGTGACGTGAGCCGAAGGGATGGCGCCGGTCCACAGAACCGGAACCATTTCCCAGCCTGCCTTTCCACCATGGGCAACGGCACCGGAAATGCCCAGATTGACACCCGGGCAGCGCTCGAGGATCTCCGTTCCCCGCGAAATGGGCAGATAGCCGCCACCCTGCTCGAACTGGGCATAGGTGGCTCGGGACGGGGCGAACGTGTTCGTTTCATGCAGGAAGCCGGCGAGCGCGACCCTCTTGCTCATGAGGCTTCTCCGCAAGTGAGAGTGCCAATCGAAATGCAACGCCGCATTCACAAGCCCCGCTTCTGCACGAAAGCATTTTCGGGTCGACGCCCGGAAAATGCGTGATAGGGTGGAGAACCAAGTATCGCTGTACGATACATTCGTATCGATAATACGATAGATGTGCAGTCGTTCCAGAGTCAAACGAATTCTGGGCGAAAAATGGGGGTGATGCGTGCGTTATATTCAGAAGGCGGAATACGGTGTGCCGCCGAGCACAAGCATCGATGAGAGCGATCCACTCTTCGTGCAGGCGATCGCACGGGCAATGCAGGTGCTTTCGGCCTTTCACGCAGCGGGAAAGCCGTTGACGCTGAACGAGATCGCAGCGGCCGGCGGTCTGGGCAAGAGCGGCGCGCAGCGGGTTGTCCACACCTTGCGCCAGCTCGGCTATGTGGAACGCGACGCCGACGATCGCGGTTATGTGCCGGGCATTCGCATTCTCGATCACACGCGCGATTATCTGCGGCTCAATCCGCTTGTGGCGCGCGCCTCGCCGGTGTTGATGGAATTGCGGCGCACCGTGCGCGAGCGCGTGGATCTGAGTTTGCGCGATGGGCTGCGGCTCGTTTACGCAGCGCGCCTTCAAAGCAAGCGCGAGACGTTCTTCGCCACACTGGTGGGGCAGAGCGTGCCGATCTACTGCACGTCGGGTGGGCGTGCGGTGATGGCGCATATGAGCGATGCGGAGGTGGACGAGATCATCGAGCGCTCGGAGCGCCGGGAGATCACGCCGAAGACGATCACCGATCCCGGCGCGATCCGGGCGAAGGTCCAGGAGGCGCGCGAGAACGGCTATGCACTGGCACTCGAGGAGATTCTCCAGGGCGAGATCGCCATCGCTACCGCGCTGGTGGCGCCGGACGGCACGCCTCTGGGCGCGATTCATATTGCCGGATCGCTGAGCGAATGGGACGCAGAGACCTTCTGCCGCCGGTTTGCACCGCTGGCCGGCGAGGCGGCCGGGGCCATCAACAGGTTTTAGATGTCCGCTCGGGGTGGCCTTGTCTGCCGGTCCATCGACCCGTCATCCAGAAACGCTACGGGTTCGGGCGCGGCCCGCTGAATGAAGACGTGCGAGAGACGGTCGGCCTTACCGAAGGGGACGTGACGTTTCTACCGGTTCTAACCGGCTTCGGCACAGACACGGTGGGCCCCCTCCCCTGCTCCGTGTGATTCTCCAAACCTGCCGCATCGTGTCTTTACGGGTCAAATCGGGCGATCGGTTTCCCGGCCGGAGATGTTTTTTTCAGCGGGATCGGGGTGGAGATTTTCGGTGCGCCGCTCCCGCACTCCATTTAAGTTTCGGTAAGTGCGGGATTATTCGGCGCGGGCATCGATTGTCGCGGCGCGGACAGGTTTATCGTTAACCCTTTGTTAACCAAAAACTTCTTGACGCCACCATGCGTTCCTGTGGCATTGGTTACGGCATTGCAGGCGATTGTGTGAAAACGGCGTAACAAGAATACAGTCCTGTTAATTGCGGTTGTTGCCGGTTTCAGACGAGGTCGCAGCGCGTTTGCATTTTGAGCGTATCTCGCCCCTCAAGCGTAGGCCACTCGCCCAGCGCCTGCGAATCGGGTTACGTTGCGCAATCATTTCCTGGAAGCGCTGCGTCGCTTCCGGGGTGGAATGAAGCATAACGCGCTGCGTTCGCCAATGAGCTGCGCCATGTTGACAGCTGTCAACGGGCGCATGGCTGAAACGGAAAACGAGGAGCGGCGCGGCATGGATATCGCCAGCGACCATGAAGGAGAGCGGGAGTTGGATAAGATGGCGGAGGCAGCGACGGGAAGCGCGGGCGCTGAGAGCGTGCTCGCAGCCGACGAGGCCATCGCTGCGGACGCCGCGCGGCTTTCCGAACAACTACGTGTCATGCGCGACCGGCTTTTCCCGCCGGCCGCCCAGAAAACACTGCGCACATTTTCGAGCGGTGAAGCCGCGCGGCTGATCGGCGTGTCCGACGGTTATCTGCGTCAGCTTTCCATCGCCGGCGAAGGGCCGCAACCGGAAACCGGTCCGGGCGGGCGGCGTTATTACGCACTCTCCGATATCAATGCGCTGCGCCAGCATCTGGCGGCGCAAGCACGGACCAAGGGCAATCTCGCCAAGGCGCGCTCCTATGTAAAATGGCGCGATCCCGAACACGAGCATCTGCAGGTCATCTCGGTGACCAATTTCAAGGGCGGTTCGGGCAAGACGACGACGAGCGCGCATATGGCGCAGCATCTGGCCCTGTCGGGCTATCGCGTGCTGGCGGTCGATCTCGATCCGCAGGCGTCGCTTTCCGCCCTGTTCGGCTACCAGCCGGAGATCGATCTGTCGGGCAACGACACGCTTTACGGCGCGATCCGCTACGATGAGGAACGCCGCCCGCTTTCACAGATCATCCGCAAGACCTATTTCGACGGGCTCGACCTGGTGCCGGGCAATCTCGAACTGCATGAGTTCGAGCACACGACACCGCGCATGCTGGCGGAACGGCAGGCTGGCGGCGGAGCCGACGAGTTCTTTTTCGCGCGCATTCAAGCCGCCCTCGCCTCGGTTGCCGACGATTATGACGTCGTCGTAATCGACTGTCCGCCGCAGCTCGGTTTCCTGACGCTCTCGGCGCTGTGCGCGTCTACTTCGGTGATCGTGACCGTGCATCCGCAGATGCTCGACGTCGCGTCGATGAGCCAGTTTCTTTACATGACGGCGGATCTGCTTTCCGTCGTACGCGAGGCGGGCGGGTCGTTGAACTTCGATTTCCTGCGCTACCTGGTGACGCGGTATGAGCCGAATGACGGGCCGCAGACGCAGATCGTCGGCTTCCTGCGATCCCAGTTCGGCGAGCGTGTGCTGACGGCACCCATGGTGAAATCGACGGCGATCTCCGATGCCGGTCTGACCAAACAGACGCTCTATGAAGTCGGCCGAGACAATTTCACGCGCTCCACCTATGACCGTGCGATGGAAGCGTTGACATCTGTCAACGCCGAGGTCGAGGCGCTGGTGGAAGCCGCCTGGGGCCGCAACGCCGCGGGAGATAGCGCATGAGCAAGCGCAAGGACCATCTCAAGGCGTTGTTCGGCGGTTCAGGCGAGGGTGACGCTCCCTCGCCCAGCCCGACGCCCGCACCGCAGGCACCGGAAACGAAATCGGCACCCGTACCAACGAAGACGGAGGCGCCGCGCAGTTCCTCCGGCGCGGTCAAGGCGATGGGGTTGTCGTTGTCCTCGATGAGCCGGGAGGTCGAGGACGCTCGCGCAATTCGCGAAAGTCTTGCCAAGGGCGAACGCATAGTCGAGATCGATCCGGATCTGATCGACCCCTCGCTCGTGCGCGACCGTCTGAGCCGCGAGGACGATGGCGACGAAGACTTCAATGCGCTGGTGGAAAGCATGCGCGAGAACGGCCAGCAAGTGCCGGTTCTGTTGCGCCCACACCCCACCAAGAACGACCGCTTCCAGGTCGCCTACGGTCATCGGCGCGTTCGCGCGGCCGGGCGTCTCAAGCGGCCTGTCCAGGCGATCGTACGGACGCTGAATGACGATGAACTGGTGCTTGCCCAGGGCAAGGAAAACACCGAGCGGCGCAATCTCTCCTTCATCGAACGGGCCTTTTTTGCCGATGGGCTGATGCGTCACGGCTTTGATCGGGGAGTGGTGCAGCGCTCTCTCTCCTTGCACAAAGCCGAGATGACGCGGCTCTTGCAGGTGGCTGAAGCGGTACCCGTGCACATTGCCAGCGCCATTGGACCGGCTCCGAAAGCAGGGCGACCCCGCTGGATGGCGCTCGCTGAATTTCTGAAGCGTGAAGCGGCCGTGGTGATCGCTCAGGACGAGATCACCTCCGTTGCGTTTCGCGCCGCCGATTCGGATGAGCGGTTCCGCAGACTTTACGAGCGGCTGGCGCGCCGAGCGGCGACGAAGGCCAGGAAGGCGGACAAGGTTCGCGCCGTCGCAGACAGCAAGGGACGCCCTCTGGCGAAAATCACGCTGGGCGCCACACCGAGGCTCGACTTCGACGAAAAGACCAGGCCGGGTTTCGCCGATTACGTGGCGACGCTCTTGCCGGAACTC